>Ga0247727_10000545_pt1 | contig 92042 bp, 81 predicted proteins | sample WisWelCaveWW1625_FD_202498 | JGI IMG/M metagenome (GOLD analysis project Ga0247727, IMG submission 202498) | Biofilm microbial communities from Wishing Well Cave, Virginia, United States - WW16-25 | ecosystem: Environmental > Aquatic > Deep subsurface > Groundwater > Cave microbial mat | place... | reverse complement strand
GCACGTGTGTGCCGTACACTGCTGACTTTCCGGGGTTGTTTTTCTTCGCTCATAGGGCAAAGTTTACCCCACAAGTTGGGATATCCCTGCTTGACAGGATGTTACAGTGCTTAACTTGTGAGCGATGACCTAAATCCATTAACCAGGAACGGGAATTCAACGCTTGTCATGCGCGGCCAGCTTCGAAATGGATATTTTGCGCTAGCCATCTATACCCTGTGCGCCATTCTTGCTTTTTGGTTCCCGCGCGCCATTGCGCTCGTGCTCACCGCCATTTGGGTCGGCTGGCTGGTTTTGAGCATCAGGATCAAGGCTGTACATATGAGAGTCTGCCCGTTTTCAAGCCGTATCCCGGGCTAATTCCGGTTCCCTCAAGTCAGCGTTGTCTCTTCCCGCCGGTGGCCGCTGCAAACGCACACCCTCAAGCAGCCTTGAACAAGCCGTTCTCCCCCATCCAAAAGTACGATACCTTTTCCCTGAGGCCTTTCAATGGAGACATCTCCCGAATCCACATTTCTCGAATTCATCCATTACAACAACTGGGCCAACCAACAGGTCTTGCAGGCTTGCCAAAATTTAAGCGAGGAGCAGCTCGCGGTTGAGATTCCCGGCGGATACGGCACGATCCGGAATACGCTGGAACACATCATCCGCGGCGAGACCTTTTACCTCAAGCTGCTGACGGACGGTTATCCAAAGCCGCCTTTTCAATGGGAAGACAGGCCCACCCTGCCCGAAATGACCGGCTACGCCGCCGAGGTCGGGAACGCGCTAGTGGAGATGGCCGGGCGCATCCTCCCAACCGTTGAAATCGTTGAAAAGGAGGACGGCAAGGAGTTTCGTTATCAAGCCCTCGCCGTCTTTATCCAGATCATCAACCACGGCGTTGAACATCGCACAAACATCACGACCATTCTTAATCAAGGTCTGCTAACCCCGCCCAAAGTGGACGGCTGGGGTTACTTGGAAACTCATCTTGATCGGTTTAGGCTAAAGTGAGTAAATGAACTGTGAACATCTCCAGATTGCCGGTTGACACAGAACACTCGTTCGAGTAAAATCTTAGAACAAATGACCTGTTTTCGGTAATTCAGGAGATAAACATGGCAAGAAAAAAAGAAGGATTAGGACCCCGGCATAAAAAGATTTTGCAAGTCCTCGAAAAATTTGCGAACCAAAACGGCTACCCCCCCTCCATCCGGGAGATCGGGACGGCGGCGGAAATCTCCTCCACCTCAGTCGTCAACTATTACCTCGAACAACTGGCGGAGATGGGCTACATCGAACGCGACCGCAACATCTCGCGCGGTGTGCGCCTGCTCAAGAGTTTTTCGGACGGCGTCTCCCAGCAGGTAAAGCGCACGGCGGAAAACGTTCAGGCCGCGGTTGAGGATTTGATCAGAGTCCCTCGTTTGGGTCGGATTGGAGCAAGTCTTCCCATGCCAAACCTGTCCTCCGACTTCATGTACGATTCCGATAACATGATCGAAGTGGCGCGCAGCATGGTGCCCCGCCGTGACGAGAAAGACCTGTTTGCACTCGAAGTCCAGGGAGACTCGATGATTGACGCCATGGTCCACGATGGCGACATTGTCATCATGAAGCGGGCGACAGAAGCGCGCAATGGTGACATGGTGGCGGTCTGGCTCGAGGACAAGGACGAGACCACGCTCAAGTACTTCTTCCGGGAGAATAACCGGGTGCGCCTGCAACCCGCCAACCCGACGATGGGACCCATTTACGTGGAAGACCCCGGCTCGCTCCGGGTGCAAGGCAAAGTGGTCATGGTCATCCGGCAAGTGGGTAACCGGGTCAACTGAGAAAGTTGTGACGAAGAAAGAAAAAGCGCAGCCACCTGGCTGCGCTTTTTTGTTGTCTGGTGCATATCAAGTTGACAGTCACCTGGCAGGTGACTGTCACTTGAGCTCATAAGGCCACATTCCCCGGATCAGGGACGGCTTGGTCGATCCAGTCGGCGGCGTTGTCGGTGTCCACGTTGGCGGGGTTGCGCTCGATGGAATGGCCCTCAACCGGGGCCGGGACGGACGGCGTGAACGCCCAAGTGGAACTGCCCCAGGAGACCGCATCAATCAGGTTATCTGCCGGGTCGAGGAGGAGGACATCGTCGCCAGAGTTGGAGAGGCTGACAGAGCCGGTGGCCCAGGCCGTGTACTTGGTCATATTGGGAACAGAGGGGTCATTGTCGATCAACTCAAAGTCTGGGTTGAAACCGTAGAGGGCAAAGAACGCGGTGGCATCATTGGCAATGACGAGCGCCTCCCCCGCGGGGATGCTGACCCCCATGGGGAAGAGGTACATCCCCTCGCCGCCGCCCTGCGTTTCTTCGTCACCAATCTTGAAGCCATCCAGCAGAATGGATGCAGCGCCGGGGTTGTATATTTCCACCCACTCCTCATCGGGTTCGGTGACGGGATTGAAGTAGACCTCGCTGATGACGAGGACAGCCCCAAAGGGGGTGGGTGTCATGGTCGGGGAGGGAGTCCCGGTGGGCGTGGGGGATGGCCCGGCGGTGGGGGTCAGGGTGACTGTCGGGGTCGGGGTAATCGTTGGGGTGGGCGGTGGCGGGGTCAGGTCCACCCAGCCGGGGGTGGGGATGGGCTGGTCAATCCAGTCGGCGGCGGTGTCGGTATCCTGGTAGATGGTAAAGCGTTCGATGGAGTGTCCCTGCGACACAGGGTTAACATCCGGGTTGAAGGCCCAGTTGGAGGTGCCCCAGGAGACGGAATCGGTGAGATTGTCGAAAATGTCGAGCAGGAGGACTTCGTCGCCGCTGGCGGCGAGGTTGACACTGCCGGAAGCCCAGGCGGTATATTTGAGCATGTCGGGGACGAAGGAGCCGGAGTTGGTGAATTCGTAATCGGGGTCGAAGCCGAATGCGCTGTTGAAGGCGAGCGCATCTTCGGCGATGACGATCACCTGCCCGGTGGCGATCTCCGCGCCGGGCGGGAACTGGAGCAGGCCCTCGCCGCCGCCGAGGGTTTCTTCGTCGCCGATTTTGTAGGGGGCGAGATCAAGCACATCGCCGGTGGGGTTGAAGATTTCGATCCATTCCACGCTGCCCTGCCCGGCGTCCGGGTCGTAGAGGACTTCGGAGATCAGGAGGTGATCAACCGGGCCGATGCCGGGGCGGTTTTTGATGAGGGGGAGATAGACAAATGGGGTCAGGCCGACGGGGGAGGCCGCGCGCGAAGGGGCCGGGAAAGCCAGCGGGATCAGGAGGCTCAGGGAGATGAGTCCCATACAGATGGTGAGGAGAAAGCTGGAGGCGCGCGGCTTCATGGGTCTTGATGGATCACGGGGAGGAAGATTTTTTCAAAAAGCTGGTTGAGGGCGAGATAGACGAGCAGGGGGTCGTGATCGCTGGCGCGCAATGAGGTGGTTGGATCGTCATCAAGGGTGTAGGGATAATCCGCGCCGATGTGGATGGAATAGGGCGTGAGGCGCTCGTCCGGGTCGTCGAGGAGGGTCTGGCTGACGAAGACATGATCGAGGATTTGGGAGACGCCCTGCCAGTTGTAGGTGTAGCGGTCGGGGGCGGGGAGACCAGCGGCGAGGTCAACGAGGCCGGAAGCGGTAATGGTGTTGATCGGGAGCGAGCCGGGGAAGTCGTTGAGGTCGCCCAGCAGGATGATTTCGGCGGCGGGGTTGGCGGCCTGGATTTCCTGGACGATTTCGACGAGGATCTGGGATTCTTCGAGGCGGCGCGGCAGTGTGTATTGAATGGTGTCGGTGTCTTCAGATTTGGATTTGAGGTGAACGCTGATGACCCAGAGGTCACGGGTCTCGCCCCCCTGGTCACAGTCGGCGGCGCAAGCGATGAGGTGGACGATGAGCGGCGGACGGGAGAAGAGGCGGTTGCCGTCAAAGCCGGGCTGGCCGTCAATGTCGCAGGTGAGGGCGTTTTGCGGGTTGAGGACGTCCTGGTTGCCATCGGGGCCGAGGCCGTCAATGAGGGTGGTGCAGGATTGGCGGGCTTCGGTGCTGAGCACCTGGACGCGGTCCATATGATAGAGGAGGGCCACGTCAATGCCGCGCAGGTCGGGGCCGTCAATCCACTCGTACAGGTATTGGATGCTGATTTCCGGACGGTTGGCGAGGGCCTGGAGCACGCCGCCGTTTTCAGCTTCCTGCACGGCCATGAAGAGCGGCTCGCCGAGGTCGCCGCTGATCAGGCGCGCCAGCTTTTCGAGTTTGGTCTGGTATTGGCCGGGGGTGAGTACGGTGTCGGCGGTGAGCGGGTCGTCCACGGTGTCAAACAGGTTGTGGAGGTTGACGGTGGCAAAAGTAATATTGAAGAAGGCGGGCGTCTCGGCGGCGGCGAGCGGGATGACGAGCGGTTGGGAGGTCAGTTGGAATCGGAACTGCCCATAGGAATAATCCAGCGCGCCGACCAGCCCGGTGACGCGGTCACCCACTTTGACGACCGGCAAAATCTCAAACACGCCATCCCCATCCACGGGGACGATCATGCCGGTATACGGCCCCTGGAAGACGCGCCCGATCCCGAGGGCCGTGTCCACGACGAAGGTCTGCTGCAATGAATTGGTGGGGCCGACGACGGTGGCGTCGGCGATGGTGATCCGCATGCCCTCATGGGATTCGAAATAGGCCTTGGAGGCGGCCGCGAGCGCGGGGGGAGAGAAGGGAACGGGGTCCGGGAGGGGTTGGACTCCCAAAGGGGTCACGCCCCCCGGTGAACTCTCGACAATGGTGAGGCCGTAATCCTCGAGCGCGTCCCCTGAGACTTCCACTTTATCCCCCAAAGAAACCACGTTCGTGTTCTGACCGATGGAGACAAACAGCCCGTCCGAAGTGGCCGGGTTGGTATCGCAATTTTCGTCCTGGATGTAGAAGCCCATGAAGCTGGTGGTGTCGAGATCAAGAACGACGACCCCCGTGGTTTCCACCGATTGCCCGTAATAAGGGGTGCTTATGCCGCTGCCCTGAATCTCGCAAATGTCCACGGTTTGGGCAACCGAGGCAAGCGCAAACGCACTTTGGGGATTGCCAACCGAGAGGATGACCCCGCATAACACCAGGAATTTCCAAAATTGTCTCAATAACGCCCGCTCCATCCTGAACCTGTGCCCTGAACTGCAATGCGGCGAGTATATCAGACGGGAGGCGGGATGGTGGGAGGAAATTTGCGGCAGAACGAGCGCCGCTTGCCAAAGAAAAATCCATCGGCTATAATGCCGCCCGGCTTTAGAGTCGCATTCTCGGGGCGTGGCGCAGTCCGGTAGCGCGCACCGTTCGGGTCGGTGAGGTCGGAGGTTCGAATCCTCTCGCCCCGACAGCAGGAATAAAAGGAGGTTCCGTCCTGGAACCTCCTTTTATTTTTCCGGCTGAAAGTTTCTCCAGGCTCAAATCGCTTCGCAAATGAGCACATTGCCCGAAAAACAACTACATAATATGCCCTGCGCCACTCCTTTGCCACGCGCTACCTGATGGCCAACCCCGGCGACTTGCGCGGGCTGGCCGCCCTGCTCGGCCATGCCAACCTGAAGACGGTCATGGTCTATACCGAGCCGGACATGAATGATTTGGTCGAGCGCATGGAGCAGGTGGATACCTAAACGCCTTGCTGACCTGGCCGGTTATCACTGATCCATTTCAGCGTCCTTCATGGTCGGATACAAATCAGGATTATAATAATCTCGATTTGTATTGCGGCTGATCGCGTATTATCCAGAATTCCAAAGTAAGGTGCGTGTCCAGGAGGCCCCATGTTCGTTGACCGCGAAATTGAACTCGCCCAGTTGGAAAATCTGTATACCTCCGGGCGGGCGGAGTTATTTATCTTGTATGGCCGCAGGCGGGTGGGAAAAACAGAATTACTGCGGGCCTTCTGCACGGGCAAACCACACCTGTTTTTCATTGCCACCCTTAGTTCCGACCACGATCAACTGGCCGCCTTTTCCCAACAAGTCTACCGGCTCAACCATCCTGCCGTACCCGAAGGCTTTACTTACCCCACCTGGGAGGCCGCCTTGCACGCCCTGGCAGACACCCCGGAGCGGGTGATTGTCGTCATGGATGAATTCACCTACTTGATCAGCGGGAATAAGGCGATCCCCTCCATCCTGCAAAAGGTGTGGGATGAAACCTTACGAACTTCGCAGGTCATGTTGATCCTGTGCGGCTCGTATATCGGCATGATGGAAACGGAAGTCATGGGGTATCAGGCCCCGTTATATGGGCGACGCACGGGCAGTGCGCTCTTGGAACCCCTGGCAGTCAGGGCCGTGTCCGACTTCTTTCCCAACTACCTCCCGCCCGCGCGGCTGGAGGCCTGGGCTGTCTTGGGCGGGATGCCTTATTATCTGAGCGCGTTTTCCGATCAGGTGGACATTTTTACAAATATCCAGCATCAAATCCTGGAACGTCAGGGGCTGCTCTTTGCCGAACCGCGTTTGTTGTTACTGGAAGAACTGCGCGAACCGCGCAACTATTTTTCCATCTTGCGCGCCATCGCCTTTGGCCGCACCCGCTTGAACGAGATCGCAGTCGGGGCGGGTGTGGGCAATAGCTCAGTGACCGCGCGTTACCTGGATATTCTCCAGCAAATGCACCTAATTCAGCGGCGCGTCCCTGCCACCGAAACGCAGCCAGAAAAAAGTAAGAAGGGCTTGTATCACATTGCCGACGGGTTTTTGCGTTTCTGGTTCCGCTATGTACATCCTTACCAAAGCTCGCTGGATTTGGGTATGGCCGCAGGCATCCTGGAGCAACGCGTCAAACCCACCTTTGATCAATTTGTCGGTTATGCGTTTGAAGAAGCAGCCAGGGCATACCTTGCCCAACAAGCCCGGAGCGGCGAATTGGGTTTTCTCCCCGAACGCATTGGCAGTTGGTGGGACCCGCAAGGGGAAATGGATGTGCTTGCCATCAGCGACAGCGCAGAAAGGCTTTTGGTTGGGGAGTGCAAATGGTCAAACAACCTGATTGGCCTGGATATTTTGGAGGACTTGCAACGCAAAACCAAACTCCTCGCAGCAAAATCTTCATGGAAAATTACGTATGCTTTGTTTTCCAAATCCGGGTTTACGCCCGCATTGGAAGCGCGGGCGGAATCCGAAGGTGTTCAATTGGTGCATGTCGATCGGTTTTTCGAGGCCGGGCTTTTGTAAGCGGCAGCAGACCCGCTTTTGCGCACATTGTTCGCCAATTTGTGATCCTTCACGGATTTCAGAAAAAGACAGACAAGACACCGAAAAAAGAGATGGGGATCGCCATCCGCAGAATGCAAGCATTGTTGGAGGAAGCATGAGTCCGGTTTCAACCTTCACCTTCAAAGACTGGCAAGCCGCACAACGCTCCGATCCTGAATTTTTGCTGGCCGCAAACGAATTAGAGCTTGGGTTTCAGGTTGCTTGCCTCCGCATTGAGCGTGGGTTAACCCAGGCTCAATTGGCCGACCTGGTTGGCACAAAACAACCTTCCATCGCGCGCTTGGAAAGGGGGGAAACCACCCCAAGTTTACAATTCCTCAAACGTGTCGCCGCAGCCCTGGATGCCCATTTTGAAATCCGTCTGGTATCAGACCAAAGCTCGGAGTAGAAAAGGCAGTCCAACCTTTCTGGAGCCGGGTCACGGGACTCGCGCCATCGTAGTTGGCGGTCAGGCTGGTTGAACCTAAATGGTCGCCGAGCAACCATGTTTTGACTTCGCCCAGCACATGCTTGATGCTGCCATGATTACTTTGTGATGGTAAATCCCCAACTGAAGGTGAGTAATTCACCATTATCTCTGATGACCTCAAACCTTGCTTCATGAACTCCAACTTCTAAAAGCGGTGTCCACGCTAAATAGTAACTTCCAGATCTCCCGGTATGGATCACATTGCCAGCCTCATCTTTCTCGATTAGCTCAGTGAGATGTTCAATAATAACCGCATCATCCTTGGGGACTAGCTGGTCGTCTACAAACAATTGTATCCGTTGATCTATGCTGGAAGCTGGCGGGGAAAGCAAGTCTAAATCGATTCCTGCAGTGAGGAAAATTGCTCCAATTCCTCTCCCATTGTTATAATCAAATGAGAGGGAATTCGTGTAGCAATGCTCTGAAAGTTGCTCGCCCGGCACCGGCCAAACGCGGCCTAAAAAAGCGGGCACCTCAATTGCCCGATTCCATTGAAAGCTTTCACACGAGGATGACAGCTGGCACCCAGTCAGAGCCAGAAGAATAGCATACACAATTGGTGCTAGAAATCGCTTAGAAAACATAATAACCATTGCCTCCTGCTCTTCCAAATCGGCTAACCAGCCATGTTGGCATCTGGACGATGGTTACAAGCCCTGTATATTCGCCTGTTTCCTCAACCACTTCTAGCCCCTCAATAACTCCAACCAGCTGATTCTCTAAAAATGCGCCTCCACCTGAATCGCCATGGTTTATTTGTTCACCTGGACGCAACAAATCATTGTTGTCTACATAGATTTTGCCTCCCATTATTTTTACAACCTTAAATATCCCAACTACCAAGTGCCCGTCGTCATTCTCATAAACAAGATACAGATAATCACCAGGCTGGATTGAATTGATAGTCTGCTGAGAAGCCACTTGAACCGTTAGGGAATTCAATGGATCTGGCGTTGTGAGCAAGAGAATATCTGGCCCGTTGTCCCTGTCATCCCACTCCAGGCTGTAGGTTCCCAAGCCAGATAATTTATTACCGTTCCTATCGAATACGTCAATGCGATCGGTATTGCCAGCTGTTACAGAGGCAAAATGACTGGTGGTAATAACCTGAGTGTCCCCTATGACCGTTCCAATACCACCTGTACCAGCTCCTGTAGGGGGATACATATCTATCGTAACGCTTGCGTTTAAAAAGTATAGAAATAAGTACACACAACTTCTGGGGGACTGTGGGCTACATGGATGATGCCCAGATAAATCAATGTATCGAACCGGCGAATTGAGGACGTAAGCATAGCGATCAAACGCGATTGGGGCAACCCCCGGCACATAGGTATCCGCCTGTGCAAACCTACCCAGTGCCGGGTCATACCACCTGGCATTGTAGAACATCAGCCCAAAATCGCTCATATTTGAGTATTGCCCGGTGTAGGTGTACTTGGTGGGTAGGCTGCCGCTGGAGTAGCGCACTTCGCCCCAGGGTTTGTAAAGTTGGGTCACGGGGCTGGCGCCGTCGTAGTTCGTGGTGAGGCTGGTAGAGCTTAGGTGGTCACCGAGCAGCCACTTCACGCCGCTGTTGGTGCTGCCGCTGGCGAGGCGCTGGGGGCTTGTCCTTTGGCTAGACTCGTGAGCTCAGGATAAATAGCGTATTTCTTCAAACGTGATTACATTTGTAAATTTCAATACTTGGTTGTCTCCTGGCTCTCTAATGATTTTTCCCCAATGAGAGAAAAAAATTCAACATAGCTAATAAAAACACGATTAGCAATATCATAAAACCTATCAAAGCAGCCGGATTATGGAGCACGTACCACAAAATGTACTGAGTGGCAAAGAAAAAAACCGCTCCGAAAATTTGAGAGAAAGAATGTCCAAAGGAATAACTTATCCCAAGTGGACTACCATCCGGAAGAACAAGCCTAAAGTCAGAAACTGTCTGATGCTTTTTCATTACTGAAAATGCCCAAATTGCCGCACCAATTAATACGACTATACTCTGGAGAAGGTACCGCGAGAATAGTTGATACCCTGCGACGATTGCATATGCGATGAGTAAGTAATCTATCAAGTGGGCAATCTGGAGAAGGCGATTTTTCTGAAAAATCATAGTATGGTCCTCTTACAACATTACCGAATTTTCGATCACCTATTTTGGCTTAACCATCCAGACGAAATGTATTTGGGATTATGGATAATTTATTTGAGCGGGTAGATTTCCAAAATTTCGATTTCCCTTTTTCCAAATGGCATCAAACCATATTCGTCCATCATCAAAATAGGACTTCATCGCGAGGAGCTCCCAAACGACAGCTCCACCTGCAACAAGAAGGGCAACCATCTCGATAACCATTTTTAGTGTCCAACCTAATCCGAAAAGAGCAGAAAATCCGAATGATGGAATGAGCAGGAGACCCAAGAGCAACATGAAAGGTATATCGGTCGTTAGCATATGTGCAGCTAAAATACCGGCGGCCGTTAGGGCCCAAAACAACTCACCCTCCGCTTCAACATAATCGTCAACGTCATCCATAAATTTGTTTGCCCAATCAATTGTTTCAGTGTCACCATTAGCCCGCAAGGTATTGAAATTCAGCGCTATGGTTCTTCCTTCAAAGTATAAATAGACCCATCCTGATGTTGTTTCATCGTTGCAATAACCAAAGTTCGAATTACCATGACAGCCGCTTTTATGGCCGGAAGGATCGGTGTAGTTGACCGGGTTGCTGATCGAATAGGCATATCGGTCAAAACTACGGGAAAGCGTAGGTGGCGTAAAATCTAATTCGTATCGCTCTTTCACCTCATCAGAAATCAGATTATTGCTACCACCAAACATTTGAACTATTGCACTTTCTGAATTTGCATTTTCAATTTCATTGGAATTGAAAAAGCCGGTTACCAGTGGGTTGTAAAGCTTATCCGAGTCCCGGGGCACATACGTATCCGCCTGAGCCATGCGTCCTAAAACCGGGTCATACCACCTGGCATTGTAGAACATCAGCCCAAAGTCGCTCATGTTCGAGTATTGGCCGGTGTACGTGTACTTCGTCGGCAGGCTGCCGCTGGAGTAGCGCACTTCGCCCCAGGGTTTGTAGAGTTGGGTGACGGGGCTGGCACCATCGTAGTTGGCGGTCAGGCTGGTTGAACCCAAATGGTCGCCGAGCAGCCATTTGACGCCGCTGTTGGCGCTGCCGCTACCGGTACGCATGGCGAGGCGTTGCGCGCCCGCGTAGTAATACTTGACCATCGTGCTCGTGCTGCCCGTCCACTCGAAGTGGGTGCCGACGAAGGCGGTGGTGGTGCCATTGACGGTGGATTTGATGCGCATGCCATCACCATCATACACGAAGGTGGCGATGGTTGTGCTCCCCTGCTTTACCGTGACGAGCCGGTTTTTGATTTAGTGTAAAAGTTCCAATACAAGGGTATTTAATCTTGACCTAGCTCATTTTTGCTAAGAATTTGGATGATCAGCGATATTACAAGAACAAATATGAGGGGCAACATTGTAATTAGAGGCAAGGTTGTCCCGGAAAGTAAATCGCGCTCCCTTGGGGTCACTGGGAAATTTTCAGGGAAAAGTAGAAAATATAAGCAAAGATAAAACCATCCTAGGGACATTAAGCCATATACCGTTGCCTGAAATGTTGCTTGAACTAGCCCAATTTTCCGTCTTGATCGAATCATGACAAGTGTAAGAAAAGCAAAGGTGCCACCTATTATCACGGGGATTGTTAAGTCTAATTCATTCATTACCACCCTCCTTTTGGGGGATTTAGATGGATGACAGCGCCAGAACGACCAGGATAACCTGCGGCGGGATTAACATACATGACAACTGGGTACCTTGCATCCACTGGGCCCTGCAACAAATTTGTGCCGAGCAGACCTGATGAAAATCCAGCAGCGCCGAGAACGCCACTACCGATAGCCAAGCCAGCCCCCAATAATTGGAATCCCGGAATGAGCATAATTCCAAGACCAGCCAAAAAAATCGCAAGATCTGCCCACCACCAAAAACCGGCATCGACATATGTATAGAACGATACTTGACCCTGATCGACATCTAGCACATGTAAATCATCACTCGAAAAATTGAATTTAGGATCCTCCCCACCAAACCAACTGTAAAATTCTGCGGGGTCCATGCCGATAACGTTGCTAACATCATCGCTTGGGTCATTAGGATCACCTGGATCATGTTGATAGCCCGCTATTTTGTCCACTTCTTTCAAACCGCTGAGATAAACTCTTGTGCCCCCAGTGATACTCCAGAGCCCTCCAGAAAATGTGCCATCTGAATTCTCAAACAATACAAACATCGCAATACTATTGCCCTCATCCCAGATTAGTAGATCCCCAAAACCTATTGACGTTCCCCACATAATTCCCCAAAGGCGATCACCAAAATCATTTTTGAATCGATTGGATGCGTCATCTCCACAATAACCCCAATATTTACACATTTCGTCTTCTGTAAAATGCCCTGTTGGGTCCGTATACCTTAGCGGGTTATTTCGCACATAACTGTAGCGGTCATGATCTTGCGAGGACAATGCCTGTGGAATAATCGTATCCGCCTGCGCGAATCTCCCCAGCGCGGGGTCATACCAGCGAGCGTTGTAGAACATTAGACCGAAGTCGCTCATGTTGGAATACTGCCCGGTGTAGGTGTATTTGGTGGGCAGCGCGCCGCTGTTGTAGCGCACCTCGCCCCAGGGTTTGTACAATTGTGTGACCGGGCTGGCGCCGTCGAAGTTGGTCGTCAGGCTGGTACTCCCTAAAAGGTCGCCCAACAGCCATTTGACGCTGCTGTTGGCGCTGCTGCTGCCGGTGCGCATGGCAATGCGCACCGCGCCCGCGTAGTAGTACTTGACCATCGTTCCGGTACTGCCGGTCCACTCGAAGTGGGTGCCCACGAAGGCGGTGGTGGCGCCATTGATGGTGGATTTGATGCGCGCGCCGTCGCCGTCGTAGACGAAGGTGGCGATGGTTGTGCTCCCCTGCTTTACCGTGACGAGCCGGTTCTCGGCGTCGTAGGTCAGGGTCTGAGTCGGTCCACCGATACCGATGGTGCGCGTGGTTTGATTGCCATTGGCGTCGTAGCCATAACTATTACTGTCGGTCAGGGTGACGGCATGTTTGTGGGCGTTTTCAGTATATGCCAGCGTGCCGGGACCGGTCTTGCTGGCGAGCGTGCCATTGTTGGCACCGTAGGTGTACGTTTCATCCGCATATTCGCCGTTGCCAATCGAACTGCTGCACGTGCCGTTGTTGAGTCCCACCGCGGCGGAGGTCAGCCGGTACAGGGTGTCGTAGCCGTAGCACTGTTTTTGGGCGCTGTTGTTCACGTCCAGCGTCGTCTTGACGTTGCCGAGGGCGTCAAAGGTGTATTCCAGGTTTTGCAGGCTGGTGCCGCCCAGGCTTGTCCCGGCCTGGATTTTCTGCAAACGGCCCTGGCTGTTGCCGGGTGTGCCGTCCCAGGGATGATAGTCGTAGTTAAGGTAGATGTAGGCGGAACTGCCATTTTGGCCCAACTCGCGCGTGTCCAGCCGCCCCGGGGCGTCGTAAATGCTGTTGTTGACGTACCTGCCCAGGGAGTAGCTGGTCCCCAGGGTATCCAGCGCCCCCTGGGGAAGGTAGCTGTAGCTGACGGTTTCGTCCGTCCCGCCGGTATTGTTGCTGGGGTAGGTCATGCCGCTGAGCATCCCGGCGGAGTTGTAACTGTACAGGGTCTTGAATGTGCCGGAGCCGTTGATGACGTTCTGCATGACGGCCAACTGCCCGCGATTGTCGTAGCGGTAGTTGGTCGTGTTGCTGGCGGTGTCGCTCATGGCCGTACGCTGGCCGATGTTGAAATAATTGGTGACTATCGTGTCATAGGTATAGGTCACATCCGGGGTATTGTTGCAGGAAGCCGGTGCGCCGCTGTTGATGGTATAGGTCTTGCTGGTCAAGCGGTCGAGGGCGTCGTAGCCGAAGGTGGTGACGCAGCCGCGCGCATCCGTCTGTTTGGTCAGGCCGCCGACGGCGTTATAGGCGTAGCTCCAACTGCCCATATCCGGGTCGCTCATGCTGGTCTTGCGCCCGCCGAAGTCATAATAGAGATTCGTGGTGAAGCCGCTGAGGGGCGATGCGCCGCTCATTTGCTCGACGACGGTGAGCTGATCAGCTTCGTTGTAAGTGTAGCGCGTCCAAGGGTCGAGGGGGGCGTGGACTTCGATCACGCGCCCCCAGACATCGGCGTGGGTAACGGTGGTGTTGTTGAGCGGGTCCTTGACGCTGACCTGGCTGGTCTGCGCGGTGGTGTTGAGGGCGTAGGTGTATTCGGTGTAAGAACTGTCGGTGGCAATGGTTTTCCAGGCACGGCCGGCGGCATCATACAACGTTTGGGTGTAGGGTGCGTCGGGGGTGGCGTTGCGGCTCTGGAATCCACTGGCGGGGGCGGCGGCGTAGGGGATGGGCTGCGCCCACGGGCGTCCGGCGGAATCATAGTAGGTGTTCGCGATGATGTCGCAAGTGGCTTCGCTGCTGCCACACAGGACGGTGGCATTGGCCACCTGGGATTGCAGCAGGCGGCCCAAACCATCGTAATATTTTTCCACGCTCATGTTCACACTGCTCGTGATCTTTTGCGTGGCGACGGTTTTGAAGGGGTAGGAGTCCGTGTAGCTGATGCTCACGGTCGGGCTGCCGGAGGTGTCGCCGGGGCGCACGACGGTCAGAATCCGGCCAAAGGCGTCATATGTCGCCGAGGTGTCTTGATCATTCGGGTCAGTGATCGTGAGGGGCACTGCTTTATCGTAGTCGTAGGTGAAGAAGGTCGCCGGGAAGTTGGTGGCGTGGTAAATCGGGTTGCGCACTTCGACGAGGTAGGTGTTGTAGGTGGAATCGTAGTACGAGTAGGTGACGCGCGCGCTGGAGGTCGGGTCGGCGTTATAGGAAGTGTAGGTGCTCCAGGTTTTCTGCTGGGAGACGTTGCCGTAGGTATCGTAGACGTAGCTGACCTGGCTGTAGCGGGCGCTACCGCCCTCGCCATTATTATCAATCCACACGCGCAGGTCGGTTAGTTTGCCATATATGGGCGTACCACTGTAATCTGTATTGTCATCATAAATAAAATGGCGGGCGCTCAAAGCGTCGGATGTCCCATTATCGCAAGTCCCACCCGGGCAGGCGTAGAGGACGGTCGCGGCGGGCAGGCTGACCAGATAGGGTGTGCCGCCATTGGGCACGTACCAGGTGCGCGTGGCGCGGTAGTCCACCCAGGCGCTGCCACCCCATTTTTGCTCGATCACGCGCGTGAGGTTGCCATATTGGTTGCCGCCATACGAGCCAAGCTGTTCGCCGGAGGCGTTGTATTCAAACAGCTGGCGCGTTTGGATACAGGGCGAACCGTCGCAGATGTAATTCTCCTGGTTGTTGGGCCGCGTCCAGTAGATAAAGAGGCCAGTATAGTCATCTCCGCCATCCTCCGGGTATGAAATGGTTATCCCCGAGGGGGCGCTGTAATCATAATAAGTGATATTCGCCCCAATCAGCTTGCCCGTGCTGTCATACCGATAGACGTCCATTGGTTGGCCCTTCCGGGCATCATCTTGGAGAAAGCCTGTGACGGTCTTTGTGCCGTCCGGGGCGATTTCGGTGACGCGACCATTCCCGCGGAATTCAGCATAAAAATTGACGTAGGGGTTGCTGCCGCCGTTGTAGATGCCGGGACGGTTGGTTTTGCCGCTGTCCACACCATTGTCCAGATAGCTGTACTGGAAAGTGTAGGAGGTGTTTGGATCGAGGATATATGGATACAGCACCTTGCTGGTCACGCGGTAGCGCATGGGGGCCAGGGTCAGTTTGTATTCTTCGATTTCGCAAGTTCCACTGCCGTTGCAGGCCATGCGCAACTCCATGGTTTTGTAGATCGTGGCAGGCAGGGTCAGGGTAGTGGAAATCCAGGTTGACGAACTGGCGCTTTGCCAGTTGCCCAAATAGTCAAGGTTTGCCACAGTGTCGTGCATGCCCAGCCTGATCTGGCTGTTCCCTGTGGTAAGGATTTTGGCGGATAGGATATAGACTGCCCCCGGCTGGGTGAGACTTTGCCCAAGGTCGTGCCAGGCCTCGTAAGGGGCTGGATTCCCGTTGATCTGTAAGTTTTGGTTGCCGTTGCATGCCACTGCGCCCGGCGGTGTCGTCCCTGGTACGGCCAACCAGCCGTTTGTCGTGGGTGGAGTACCTCCGCATTCACCAGCTGTATCAAACGGGGTGTCAAGTTTCCGGCTGTCCGGCGCGCCTGTGGTCTCGTGCCAGCTGGCATAATTGAAATCCACCCTGCCGCCGTAGCCATTCGAAGCATAGTCGAGGTGTGCGCCGTCATAGGCAAATGTGGTGGCAGGCAGGCTGTTCCCGCCGCTCACCCCGCCTACCCCGTACTCCTGAACGGAGATCAGGGTGGAAGTCTTGCCGCCTTCCGACCAGGTAATGTTTGGATAGACTTGGTTGGCTGACGTAACCGGCGAGGAACCGTAAGTAAGGTCGTATTCCCGGATTGTGGTCCAGATCGACCCGTTGTATCGTTGAATGCGCACCGTGTCCAACCGGCTGCGTTCAAAAAGGATCATTGAGTTTTCGGTTTCCCAAGCGGAATCAAAATCGGTGCGGCCTTCCGTGATGAATTTCACCCGATACAATCCGTTTGGATAAACGATGGTATCGGGGTACATGGCTACATCAGCAACCGGCCAGGCTTGATGACACGGATCTCGATATGCCTTATTTTCCAGAGCATAAGTGTAGGTGATGCTCAAACCGTGCAAATTCTTGGCTTCGCTCAGGCCCCAGCGCCAGGTTGTAGTGGTTGGGTCACACTCATCCGGATCATTAAGGTAGTCAGGATAAGCCTCATATTGCGCGCGGGAATTGTTGCTGGACGCATTCGTGCCGAAGGAATAGGTCATCCCACTCTTGTCCCATACGACCCAGGTGTCCGCCAACGCGCCGCCATAGCTTGCTTTGTAGTAGCGGATGCGCCAGAAATTCTCATCGGTGGTATGGTAATCCACGGTATTGGGATTGTTGTCCTGATCCTGCACCGGCAGCATCAGGCTGCTCATCCCGCCCACAACAATGCTAAAGGTGTCATCGTCCAAGAAATCGTTCGAGCCGTGCATGTTACGCTCTATCGAGCCGCCGCCATCCAACGACCAGCCCATGCCCACCCAGGAGGCCTGGGTATCGGTCAGGGCGCTGTCCACCACCTGGCTGTTGTAGCTCAGATTCACGCTGGGCTGGAAACCACCGGGGCCAGGCGGTACCCACAACGGCATCCCGTAGGTCGCCGCACCTGTGAATTGCGACACCTGGAAGCTCTGCATGGTCGGCGTGCGCGCCGCCTGCCAACTGGTCACGTCAATGTCAAAATCGCTGAAGTGGTCGGTGTAGCCGGTCAGGATGTTGTTCGCTGTGTCCACCTGGCTTTCCAGCGGCACCCAGGTCGCCAGTTTTTCATCGTAATAGAACAACTGCAAGCCGACTTCCGGTCCGCGCAGGGTGGTTTCGTCATAGGCAATCTGCACAGTCAGGGATTTACTGAATTGCGTAATTTCTTGGCCGCTGTTTTGCCCAATGGCGGTGAGCCGGAACGGGTTGCCGCTTAATGAGGTGGGCGGCGGATTGCTGGCTGGCTCCTGGATGCGCAGGTCAATTGGTTCGGGCAGGGTGCCGGACGGCACTTCCACCGTGACCTTGTCTTCCATCCCCTGTGCCGTTCCCCCGCTTTGCGGAATTTGGCTGACGCCTTCCTCCTGAACAAGCAAGCTGGCGCTGGCCACGACCGCTTTGTTCAAGATCAGGCTACTTTCGAGCGGATAGGGACCGTAGGCGGCCTTGTCCACATCCCAACTGAGCTTGCCGATGTAGTCGTCAGGTGTAAAAGTGAGCACGCCCGTGCCGGGGTCAAAGACGCCCGGATACCCCGCCGAAGGCGTAATACCTGATGGGACCACCACTTGCATTTCGATGCCGGGGGTCTGGCTCCAATCACCGATCTCCCAAATCAAAGTGAACGGCGCGCCCGGCGTGATCGAAATCGGAACGGTGGTAAGCGTCAGGGTGTAGCCACCTTTGGGCGGCGCGGGCAACGTCGCCGTCGGCGTCACCACTTGAGTGGGCGGTGGTGTTTCCGTCACGACGGGTGTGAGCGTGAGGGTGGGCGAGATGAAAGGTGTCACTTCCAGCAGGGAGTTGTCATCAATGCCAACCAATTCGCCTGCGGACTGGGCAGGCTCTGCCGCATGCTTTCGGCTAACCTGCCAGGTATGGAATTCCCAGGCTTTCATCCTGGCAAAGTGAGCGGTAGCCAGGAACGCCGCGCTGGTGTTGGTGACGAAGATGGCCAGCACGACCACCAGATATAAAACGCGCCCCAACCCGGTATCCGGGCGGAGCGCGTGGAACGAACGATGCTTGCGAATTGTATTCCGGCGAAAAGTGGTCATGGCACAACCCTTCAATCTTTGTCTTCGGGGAAACCCCTTGCAGGATTCCCCAATATTATGAAACAGCCCAACCTGTGTGGGGTTGGGCTGTGGTGTGTTTCTGCCGGGCAACCCCCTTGAAATTGGTGCTGGTTTGATTTGCGACAACTTTACACCGTGTTGCAGGGCTTTGTCAAGGAAATTCAATGGTTTGTGCGGTTTCATCGGGGGTTGTGCGTTCGTATGTTGGTTTATCCTTTGGCGGAGCAACCCCCAACGCGCTCCACAATCGCACATTTGGCAAAAAGTGTCAATATGATTTGCGGAAATTGGCTCTAGGTGAGGTCGGAGGTTCGAATCCTCTCGCCCCGACAGAAAGACACCTGGAAGACGGGTGTCTTTTTTGTTTAAGTCGACTGGTGGTATTCTGCTCAGCGCACAGGATGTCCACCTTGCCGATAGTGTCTTCGGGAATGAGGCCTGGGAGCTACAAAACGGTGTCGAAGTTTTCCAACTGCCCCTCGATAGCCTGCAAAATCTCATCCGCGCGGTACAAGCGGTGACGGCCTTTGCCGGTAACTTCACGCAGGATGCCATGCTGCACCAGTTTTTCCACATAACGGCGGGCGGTCTTGTAGTCACTGGCCTCCATCCCGGCCTGTACCTGGCGCACGCTGACGATAGGCGCGCCCAAGAGGAAATCAATCACTTGCAACAGGCGTTCCGCAGTCCGCCCAGTTTGCACCTGACGAGCATAGCGGCCCCGCAGCATTTCCAACTTGTGCAGGCGCACAACCGCCTCGCGGGCCTGATCGCGCACACCAGTCAGAAAAAAGCGCAGCCAACCCTCCCACTCCCCGCTCCGGCTAACAGCCAACAGGCGATCATAATATTCCAGGCGGTTGGCTTCAAAGAACGCACTGAGGTACAACAGCGGTTGGGGCAACAGGCCCCATTCGCACAACAAGAGGGCAATCAGCAGCCGTCCCACCCTGCCATTTCCATCCAAAAAAGGGTGAATGGCCTCGAACTGGTAATGGATCAATCCCAGCCGGATGAGCAGGGGCAGGTCGGACGGTGCGTGGATGAACTTCTCCAGCTGATCCAGTGCGGCGTGCATTTCGTCCACCGGTGGGGGGACATAAAGCGCAGTCTCCAAAGTGCTTCCCGGCGGCCCAAGCCAATTCTGGCTGCGACGAAACTCACCAGGTGTCCAAAACTCGCCACGCGCTCCAGCCATCAGCTTTTCATGGAGTTCACGGATGAGCCGTAAACTTACCGGCAGCGAGGAGAGCCGTTCCAACCCGTAATCCAGAGCAAGGACGTAATTTTGCACATCGCGGGTATCCGCGGTCTGTTCCAGCAAAGAAACCCGGGCAGCCTCGTAGGTAAACAGCTGCTCCAGTGTAGTGCGAGTCCCCTCGATGCGGGAAGACAACACCGCCTCCTGGCGGACGAATGCCCGAATCATGACATGGGGGGCAGGAAAAACCCGTCCGACTTCCGACAAACGCGCGAGGGCACGCTCCGCCTCTGAAAGCAGGGAAACCAGCCCCGAGGGCCATACCATCCCTGGCGGCAACGGAGCCGGGTCAAATGCCCAATACCCGCGTGGGGTGCGGATCAGTTGGCCGGGAGCAGTTGCGAGGTAATCAGAGGGGTTCATGTGTAAAAAGTGCCAATACGGTTGAGTTATATTGGCACAAAGGACGCGAAGTGTCAATATGGTGAGGCCGGGGATATGAATCTTCGTTGACCCTCCCACCCCTTTATGGGATAATCCGCCCATTCGAACCTAAAAAGTTGATCAAAAGTTGCAGTGATGGAGACGAGTAGGATTGTCGCCTGTCTGCCAGCGAGTCCGGGCCAGTGGTGCAAGCCGGATGAGCAGGCCAGTCCAAAAATCCCTCCGGAGCAGCACGCTGAACGCCAAAAGGCTTTACGCCGAGGGCTGCTAAGCAAGCCGGGTTTGCCTCCCGTTACCGGGGCACACGCATGCGCCAGATAAAATACCGGCGCGTCCGTGACCAAGCGCCTTCCGGGAACGGAAGGAACCCGGGTGGTACCGCGGGAGCTAAGACCGAATTTGTGTCAGCGACTCTCGTCCCTTTTTTTGGGATGGGAGTCTTTTTATTTTTGGCTCTTCCGGGATTAACGGGAATTTGACCACGGAGACACGGAGTTCACGGAGAAAATCGCATTAAAAACTCTGTGTGCTCCGTGGCTCCGTGGTAATCCTTTGTTTTGCAAATCCCTTCCCGTTAAAAACGGTGGAGCCTTATTTCAGGAGCATTGCCATGACTTTTAAAGCCGTACCGAACAAAGTTAACTTCATCTCCCAGGAATATGATGTTCTCGATTTCTGGAAAAATTCCAACGCCTTTGAGCAAATGCGGGAAATCCACCGCGGCCAGCCCAAGTGGTCCTTCCTCGACGGCCCCATCACGGCCAATAACCCCATGGGCGTCCATCACGGCTGGGGCCGCACCTACAAGGATTTGTACAACCGGTTCTGGACGATGCGCGGGCGCGAACTCCGCTATCAGCAGGGTTTTGACTGTCAGGGCCTGTGGGTGGAAGTGGAAGTCGAGAAAGAGCTGGAGTTCAAATCCAAGAAAGACATCGAAGCCTACGGGCTGGACAACTTTATCCGCAAGTGCAAGGAGCGCGTCCTGCGCTATGCCTCCGTGCAAACGAAACAATCCCAACGGCTCGGCTACTGGATGGACTGGAACGACCCCGATGAACTCCTCATGCTGGCCGACCTCCTGCGCGCCGACCCCGCCCAGGTGATCACGCTCCAGCGTCCCTGGGGGCCGGTTACTGGGACAGTGGAACAACTGGTGGGGCAACTGGGGCTGGAAGACCTGCGGGGCAGTTACTTCACGTTCTCGAACGAAAACAATTACATGATCTGGGCATTCCTCAAAAAATGCTGGGAGCATGGCTGGGTGTATCACGGGGCGGATGCCATGCCCTGGTGCCCGCGTTGCGCTACCGCCATCAGCCAGCACGAGATCGACACGGATGGCTATGCAGACCTGACCCACCCCTCCGTCACGTTGCGTTTCCCCCTGCGGGAACGTCCCGGCGAGTCCCTGCTCGTCTGGACGACCACGCCCTGGACGCTCTCCAGCAACGTGGCTGCCGCCGTCGGGCCGAAGCTGACGTATGCAAAAGTGCGGCAGGCCGGCGAGGTACTTTATCTATCCAAGGGGACGCTGCGCATGCTCAAGGGCGCGTATGAAGTGCTGGGCGAAGTGAAGGGCGCGGAAATGGAAGGCTGGACGTATGATGGCCCGTTTGATGAACTGGAAGCGGCCAACACGCCCGGCGGGGTCACGTTCCTCGACGAATTGATCAAAGACATTACCACCACGGCCAGGCAGGTTCACCAGATCATCCTCTGGGACGAAGTCAGCGACGCCGAAGGGACCGGGATCGTCCACATCGCACCCGGCTGCGGCAAGGAAGATTATGACCTCGGCAGGGCGCGCGGCTTCCCTCTGCTCGCCCCGCTGGATGACGAAGGCGTTTTCCTCCCACAGTTTGGTTTCCTGGCGGGCGTGGATGTCAAAAGCCCTCTCCATCGCCACATCATCTTTGACAACCTGCGGGAGAAGGGCCTGCTTTACAAAGTGGAAAATTACTCCCATCGCTACCCCACCTGCTGGCGCTGCAAGACCGAACTCGTCTTCCGCCTCGTGGATGAATGGTTCATCAGCATGGGCGTCACCTACGACAAACCGCGCGCACAAGTGACCGCCGCCGAAAAAGCCGCCTCCCTCCGTTACCAGATGATGGACGTGGTCGATCAGATTCAATGGATCCCCGATTTCGGGCACGCCCGCGAGATGGACTGGCTGCGCAACATGCACGACTGGATGATCTCAAAGAAGCGCTACTGGGGCCTCGCCCTGCCCATTTGGGTTTGCGACGAATGCAACAAGTTTGAAGTCATCGGCAGTGATGATGAGTTGGGTGTGCGCGCCATCGAGGGCTGGGAAGCTTTCAAGGGTCACCCCCCCCATCGGCCCCATATTGATCAGGTCGTGATCGCCTGCCTGGATTGCAGCGCCAAAATGCACCGCGTGGCCGATGTGGGCAATCCCTGGCTGGACGCCGGCATCGTCAGCCTGAGCACGCTTGGCTACCGCACCAACCCCGAGGCCTGGAAGCAGTGGTTCCCCGCCGACTTCGTCACCGAGTCCTTCCCCGGCCAGTTCCGCAACTGGTTCTACAGCCTGCTGGCGATGGGCACCGTCATGGCCGGAACTGCGCCGTTCAAAACGCTGTTTGGCTACGCCACCCTCTTCGCCGAGGACGGGCGCGAGATGCACAAATCCTGGGGCAACTCCATCGAGTTCAACCAGGCCGCCGACGAGATGGGCGTGGATACCATGCGCTGGCTGTTTTGCAACCACAAGCCGGAAAACAACCTGAAGTTCGGCTACGGGCCTGCCGACAAAGTCCGCAGCAAATTCCTGATCCCGATTTGGAATATCTACTCCTTTTTTGTGACGTATGCCAACCTCGATCACTGGACTCCAACTCCCCCCCCGCGCGCGGGGGGGGCTGGGGGGGGTGGGGGGGACGAATTCAACCCCGGGGTTCCCGAGGGCGCCACACCCCAAAGCGCCAACCCGCTCGACAGGTGGATCCTGGCCCGTCTTAACACCGTCATCGCCCGCACCACCGACAGCCTGGAAAAATTTGACGCCTTTGCCGCCACGCTGATCATCGAACCATTCATTGACGACCTCTCCAACTGGTACGTCCGCCGCTCGCGCCGCCGTTTCTGGCGCAGCGAGTTGGACGCCGACAAACAGGCCGCCTACGCCACGCTCTATCACGTACTCGTCAAGCTGGCGAAACTGCTGGCCCCCTTCACGCCATTCGTCACCGAGGTCATTTACCAAAACCTCGTCACCGGCGTCTACCCGGATGCCCACATGAGCATCCATCACACGGACTATCCCGCGGTGGATGAGGCGGCCCGCAATGATGAACTGGCCTCACAAATGGAACTGGCCCGACAGGTGGCCAGCCTGGGTCTGAGCGCGCGCAGCGCGGCGGGGCTGAAAGTGCGGCAACCGCTCGCCAAGGTGCTCGTCCACGTCAGCGCCGGTAAAGCGGAGCTTTCGCCCGAACTCGTGGACATCGTGGCCGACGAGTTGAACGTCAAAGCGTTCGAGTTTGTCGCCGACGCGTCAGTGCTCGTCAGTTACCGGGTACTCCCCAATAACAAATCGCTCGGCCCCAAGCTGGGCGCGGACTTCCCCAAAGTACGCGCCGCCCTCGGGGAGCAGGACCCGGCCCGGGTAGCCGCCGCCGTTCTCGCAGGCGAGTCCGTTGACCTCCAGCTTCCCGGCGGCCCGCTGGTCTCCCTGACCCCGGAAGACATCCTGATCGAAACGCGCCCAGCCGAGGGACTAGCCACCGCCACGGGCAATCACCTCACCGTCGGGATCGACTCGGCCATCACGCCCGAACTCCGGGCCGAGGGGCTGGCCCGCGAGGTCGTGCGCCGCATCCAGGACATGCGCAAGCAGGCGGGCTTCAACATTGAGGATCGCATCACCACCTGGTATACCGCCTCCGGCGAACTGGCCGCCGTGTTCGAGACCTGGGGCGGCTATATCAAGAGCGAGACGCTCAGCACCCTCCTGCAGCCGGGCGCGGCCCCGGAAGGGGCCTTTACCGAGCAGGCAGAGATTGAAGGGGATACGGCCCTGCTGGGGATCAAGCGAAATTAAGCTGTCGCAGGCCAACGCGCTTCGACTACGTTCGGACGGTGCCTGCCCTGATCTAGTCAAAGGGAAGCTGTCCTCACTCCGCTCAGCAGGATAATTATTCACCCTGAGCGGAGGCCGACCTTTTTTGGTCGGACGTAGTCGAAGGGCAGGCTCAAAGAAAGTGATGAACAAAAATGGGACGGGATCACCCCCGTCCATTTCATTTATCCCGACTTTTCCCACCCAATTTGGGATGCCTAATATTTCACCGGGGGCCGCGCTCCCTGAGGGATCGCGGCCCCGCGCGGGGCAGAATCATCTATAAAATTTTCTCTCCCATCCATCCACAAGTTATCCACAACTGCCAAAGCCAAAAGACGATTTTGAATCCGCTACATTAACGGAACCTGCCCGCCCAAAAAATTTAAGAATCCGACCTCCTGTTTGTGGGAAATCCAGCCGATTTGGGAGGGCAACCCCCATATACGGGGGTCGAAAATCTTTTTGAACCCAGATGTTAGTGGAGGCATAAATGGGCTTTCCAAAGCAGTTACCGGGACAGAACTGCTGGAGATTTATCAATCGTTAATCTTAAATGATCCGAAACTTTTATGTTAGCGTAGGCAACGCGTATTGTCCCGCCCCTGCCATCCTGCTAAAATCCCGAACGCTTACCCCCAACAAATCAACGTCAGGTTGGTAGTAAAGATGGAGACCACCAGCGTTGCCCATGCCGCGGCCACGGCGGGTAAGCCAGATTGCGTTTGCCTGGGCGTGCATTCCCCAAAATCGGGGAGGCAACTTCAAAAGCGTAATCCACTTTGCGGAGAAGAACATCATGGAAGCATCACAAGCCTGGCAGGCCGTCGTCGGACAACTTCAAATGGAAATGCCCAAAGCCACCTTTGATACCTGGGTGCGCGAGGCAGAGTTCATGAAGTTTGATAACAACACGATCACCGTGGGGCTCAAAAACGCCTACGCGCGCGATTGGGTTGAAAACCGGCTGACGAGTACCATTGTCAGGACGCTGACAGGTGTGATGAACCGCAATGTGGATGTGCAATTCGTAGTCTGGCAACCTGGAAATGGGCATAATGGTCATCTCAACGGCCACGCTGTGTCTCCATCTTTTGATGATCTCGAAGTTGCCTCCCCGATCCCGCCTCCAAACCCCACGCTCGCGCCGAAGTACACTTTCGATAACTTTGTTGTCGGCGCCGGCAACCGGCTGGCCCACGCGGCCAGCGTTGCCGTCGCCGAGAACCCGGCGCGGGCGTATAACCCCCTCTTCCTCTATGGGGGTGTCGGCCTGGGCAAGACCCATCTCCTGCATGCGATCGGCAATACCTGCGCAGCAGATGGGGCCCGCATCCTCTACGTGTCATCCGAGGAATTTACGAATGACATGATCAACGCCATCCGGTCACACACCACCCAGGCCTTCCGCGAAAAATACCGGCTGATCGACGTCCTCCTGATTGATGACATCCAGTTCATTGCCGGTAAAGAGTCCACACAGGAGGAGTTCTTCCACACCTTTAATACCCTCCATGGCCAGGACAAACAAATCGTCATCTCCTCGGATCGCCCGCCCAAAGCGATGAACACACTGGAAGAACGCCTGCGCTCCCGGTTTGAATGGGGCCTCACTGCCGACATCCAGGCACCCGACCTCGAAACCCGGGTTGCCATCCTGCGCTTCAAAGCCGAGCAGATCGGGCGCGAAGTCCCTTATGACATCCTCGATGTCATCGCCCGCCGGATGCAATCCAATATCCGCGAACTCGAAGGGGCGCTCACCCGCATCCTCGCTTTCTCCGATCTCCGGGGGATGCCGCTCACGCCTGATCTGATCAACTCCGCCCTCTCGGATTTGCTCCCCCGCCAGCGCAAACTGCGCCCCGACCAGATCATCCACACCGTCGCTGATTCCTTCGGTATTTCACGGGATCGCCTGCTCGGGCGGGACCGCACCCGGCAGATTGCCCTGCCCCGCCAGATCGCCATGTACCTGATGCGCGAGGAAGCCAATATTTCCCTCCCCCAGATTGGCGAGGCCCTCGGCGGGCGCGACCACACGACGATTATGTATGGCTGTGACAAAATCACGGATATGATGGAACGCGACCATCGTTTCCGGCGGCAGGTGCTTGAAATTCGCGAACAGCTTTACGGCCACGCAGTTGTAGCCGCCTAAAATTGAACCCCCTCCCCCTCCAAGACGCCGCTGTGCCTGCCTTCCCACAGCGGCGTCTGGTTTTAACAAGCAAGTTAATTAACGCCAGCCTGACTTGTGGGAACTCAAGGGAACTCGTAGGAATTCCCTTGAGTTCCTACGAGTTCCAATAAGTGGCGCAAAGCTTACGTATCATTGTCAACCCAGCCGCGCCGCCAGCAGCGGCACCAGCATCTCCTCCGCCATCATCCCGCCGTGCCGCCCAACAATCGGCGATTCATTCTCCCCCCACCACAGATGGGCCGATCCCCTGGGGATGGCGATTAAATCCCCGAGACGGTCGCGAAGCTTCGGGTGCTGTTCGCCCGGCCCAAACAATCCGTTGCTCAACGCGTATCCCGGATCAATTTGCGCAAACTGGCCCATAAAGGTGCGGTCAAGGTAATCACGCACCGCTTCCACCTGTCCGGGCCGGATGAAGAAGTAGATCATCCGGTTTTCGCCGGAAGGCAGCATGGGCAGGCGGCGCGCCAGGTTCGGGTGGCTGTTGAGTTCGTAGTGCGGGTCTTGGGGGGTCAGGATTTGTCCATGGTCGGCGGCGAGGAGGAGCAGCGTTCCCTGGCGGGCCACGGGAGTCATTTTGTCGAACAGGCAGGTTTGGAGGGCGTGGGTGAAGTGTTCAAATTCCGCCGCCACCCGTTCATCATCCGGTCCGTAATAGTGCGAGTAATGATCCACTTCCCCCCAGTAGGCCCCGATAAACTGCCGCTCATGCGGGAAGTGTTCCGCCAGCATGCGAATATTGACCATCATCTCCACTGGCGTGCTAAACGAGCGCACGTCGGTATGCGCCATGAACATGCGGGACATGCCGCTGTTGGCGATGCTGTAATGCTGGAAGGCGTAGGTCTTGATGCCATACGCGCCGAGTTGCGTCCCCAGCGACGGGCCGGGCAGGATATTCTCCGGTTTGAAGCCGGCGGTTTCCAGACTGCCGCCCGTCTTGAACGCCGTTTGCGTGATCATGTTGGCCGTCACGCCGTACTCTTTGAGCCAGAGTTCATAGCCCACCAGTCCGTGCTCCGCCGGGCTGAGGCCGCTCCAGATGGTCGGGATGGCCGCGGAGGTCGTGCTGGGCACAATGGAAGTGAGCGGCGCAAGCAGGCCGTCTTCTACCAGCTTCGCCCAGAAGGGGGCGCTGCCGTTATACATCCAGGCCCGCAGACGGTGGAGCGCCAGCGCATCCATCAGGATCAGGATAACACGCTGCGCGCCGTCGGACAAATCCTTCAGGGGGCGGTAAATCTCCGGGGTCAATACCCCCCCTGAACCCAGTTCGGGAATCCCAAACAACCCGCAGATCGTCGGGGCCAGGTTAAGGATCGAGCCGCCGTCATATTTGGGATAAATGAATCCGGGGCCAAGATCAATGTCGGGGAGGCGGTGGTTTTGCAGGATGGGGAGCAGGCTGGGGGTCAGATCGGGCATGGGGGCTTCCGGGTGTGTATAATTCGCCGGAATGATACCATTCGGGGTTTTTGTATGAAACGAAGATTGATCGCCGTGTTACTGGCCCTCTGCGCCGCCTGTTCCAGCGGGGACTTGCCGCCCGCCTCCAGCACCCCGCTCCCGCCCGCCCACACCCAGGCTACACCCACACCCACCGCGCCCGGCACACCTGAGCCGGAGCCGACCCGCGCCATCCAAGTGGATACCGCCGCCTTGGATGGAGTCACCGTGACCTTCTGGCACGTCTGGGATGGCGCGCGCGGCGCGCTGATAAACGCGTTCGTGGCCGAATTCAATGCGCAGAATCCATATGGCATCACTGTTGCGGCCACGCGCCAGCCGGACATCCACAACGCCGTGCGCGCGGCACTGGCCGCCGGGACGCCGCCTGACGTGGCAACCGGCTTCAACCACCACACCCGCAACTGGGCCGGGATCGGCGCGGGGCTGGTGGACCTCACTGGCTACGCCACCGACCCCGCATACGGCTTTTCGTCCGCCGAACTGGCCGATTTTTACCCGTTGTTTTGGGGACAGGATATGGATGGGGGTCTGGCCCTCCCCTTCTACCGCACCGCCGATGCCCTTTTCTACAACACCACCTGGGCGCGGGAACTGGGTTTTGACGCCCCCCCCGCCACGCCCGCCGACCTGCAAATCCAGACCTGTGCCGCCAACGCCGCCAAACGCCAGGATACCGACCTCGGCAACGACGCCACCGGCGGCCTCATGCTCGGCTTTGAGCCGGGTGCGCTGGCCGCCTGGCTGTACGCCTTTGGCGGCGGGCTTGAGCCGTTCACCGAGGGGAATGCTTATGGGTTTGACCGGCCCGAAAATGCCAACGCCTTTCGCTTCCTGCGCGGCCTGCTGGACACGAACTGCGCCTGGGTTCCAGAGGGGCAGCCCCCCCATGAGCCCTTCGCGGCCCGTCAGGGACTCCTGTTCCCCGCCACCCTCGGCAGTACCCTGACCCAGGAAGCGATCCTGGCCTCAGCAGGGCTCGGCGATGAGTGGGCCGTCATCCCCTACCCCGCGGTGGACGGCGCGCCGGCCGCGCTCGTGTCCGGGCCGGGTCTCGCGCTCTTTGCCACAACAGCGGAGCGGCAGCTGGCGGGCTGGCTGTTCATCCAATGGCTGGTCTCCACGGACAACCTGATGCGCTGGTCGGAGGCGACCGGGTATTTCCCGGTGAGGGCATCAGCGTTTGAGGCGTTGGCTGATTTTCGGGGTCAGCACCCCGCGTGGGCCGGGTTGGAGGCCGTCATCCCGGTGGGGCGCGCGTTCCCCGTGGTGGAATCCTGGCCCAATGTGCAATGGGTCGTCAGCGATGCCGCGCAAGTCCTGTTTGCCCCGCTCGTCACGCTCGATGAAATCCCCGCCCTGCTGGCGGAACTGCAACTGACCGCCGAAGAGGTGGCTGGCCTCAACCGGTAAGGAGACGAACGAATATGCCCCGCCAAACGACTATGCTGTGCGCCATCCTCCTGGCCGTCTGCACCCTCAGCGCCTGCGGGCAGACCCCAACGGCGAGGGAAACCCCCGCCGCCGAACAGCCTGCCGCGCCAACGATGCCACCGCCGATAAAAACCGCCGCACCGCCCACACCAACCCTCACCGCCACCCAGTCGCCTACCGAAACGGCAATCCCAGTCACTGATACGCCCACCGGCCCCACCGCCACGCCCATTGACCCGCGCGGGCAGGAGGTCGTCCTCTGGCATACCTGGGGGTTTGGCCCTGCCGCGGCAGCCCTGGCCGGGATTGTCGCGGAGTTCAACGCAACCAACGCATGGGGCATAACGGTAACGCTCGTTGACCAGGGCCGGCAGACTGACCTTGAAGATGCCGTGCTGGCCGCGATGGCTTCCGGCGAACTGCCAAACCTGTCACCGGGATTCCCCAATTCAATTACAAGCTGGTACGACGCGGGCCTGATCGCCCCGCTCGACGACCTCTTCGCCGACCCGGCCTTCGGGGTGACGGCGGATGAGTATCTCGCCATCCACCCCGCCAACCGGGACTCCGGCAACCTGGCCGATGGCACACAAATCGGCCTGCCCATCCACCAGTCGCTTAACGTCATTTTCTACAATTACACCTGGGCGCGGGAACTGGGGTTTGCAACGCCCCCGGCCACCTCCGCCGAATTTGCGGATCAGGCCTGCGCCGCGGCGGCTTACAACAACAGCGATGCAGACCCTGCCAATGACGGCACCGGCGGCTTCGTTCATTATCCCGGCGCGTCCAATATTGCTTCCTGGTTGTTTGCTTTTCGCGGCAGTTTCCTGACCGAAGATGGCACCTCCTACCTGCTCGACACCCCGGAGATGGCTGCGGTTGCCGATTTCCTGAACGGTCTGCGCGATGCGGGCTGTTCCTTCGCCACAGACAGTTTCCCCAACCCGGAATTTGCTGAGCGGCTGGCCCTCTTCACCACGAGTTCCACCGCGGGAATTCCCTTCCAACTGGACGCCATGGAGGAAGCCGGGAACCCCGACGAATGGGGCCTGATCCCCTTCCCCGGCCCGGATGGCAGACTGGCGGTCAACGCCTTCGGGCAACTGGTTGGCATCTTTGATCACGGCCCCGAAGCCAACCTGGCCGCCTGGCTCTGGTTGCGCTATTTCACCTCGCCGGAGGTTCAGGCGGAGTGGATCGCGTCCAGCGGGTACTTCCCCTCACAGACGACCACGGAAGCCTTCCTCGGCGACTATCTGGCCGCCAACCCCATCTACGCATCCGGTCTGGCCCTCAGCCAGTACGGCCAGTCTGAACCCAACCTGGCCTCCTGGAGCGCGGTACGCAGCGCCATCCAGGATGCCTTCACCGCCATTCAGCAGGCAGCCACCCGCGAGGACATCCTCAACATCCTCGCTGACCTCCAACTCACCGCCGACGAATTGCTGGCACAATCCCCGTAGGGGCGGGGTCCCCCCGCCCCCGCGCCGCCCGCCCCCTACGCCACAATAAAAACAGCCCCGGCATTGAACCGGGGCTGTTTGTTGAACCTGAGGCGACGACGGGATTCGAACCCGTGGATAAGGGTTTTGCAGACCCTCGCCTTACCACTTGGCTACGTCGCCGGAAAACAGCAGGCTGATAGCAACGAGCGGTAAGCAGATCCTACTTTCCCAACTCATTTCACTCCACCTAACGGTACAGCAGGTCAGTCGCACAAGTGAGGGCACGAACTGTCGGGAACGAGTGTCGGATGCAATCGCTTGTTCGATCCTCCGCACCATTCGGCCGAGCGCAATGCAGTTGGCGGAACTTTCTAGTGACCGCTGTCTTGCTTAATTTCTTTTGCCTTTTCTACCGCCTCTCGATAGGTTGATTTAGCCCCTCCGGAGTCTTTGACCTGTTCCAAGTCTCTTTGTAATTTATCGCTCTGTTGCCTATCAAGACCTGCCGCTCTGGCAGCATCCGCTGCTTGTCTGTTTTCGCGCTGATTGTCATTCTTTATCCGCAATGCTTCTTGCTGTTTCTCTCTCTGTTTCTCTCTCTGTTTCTCTTTATATTCGTCCGCTTTATCACTTTTGTTGTCTGGCATCTCAGTACCTCCAATTAGTAGAAACAACGCTGATTGATTGACCGTCATATAAATGTCATCCCTGCCAAGCCATTGCTCCAAATTGGTTGACACCTTCTAAACAAAGGAGACAGGAGATGGTAAATTGAAAACTGAATGTTATAGCTTCATATTTAATTGATGGTACACCACTATGCTATCAACCTGAGTATAAGCGGGTGACGGGACTCGAACCCGTGACCTTCTCCTTGGCAAGGAGGTGTTCTACCAACTGAACTACACCCGCGGAAACGGCCCACTTCTTCTTTAGGCCGAACAGTGCCGAGAGCCAGGATCGAACTGGCGACACGCGGATTTTCAGTCCGCTGCTCTACCGGCTGAGCTATCTCGGCCTAAATGTGCCATCGTTCTTTTACCGAACGGCGCAAATTCTAACCGGACGCCAAACCATTGTCAAGCAAACGGCTTTTTGCGCTCCCCCACCCGCCGCGCCGGCACCCCCGCCCAGATTTCGCCCTCCCCCGCGCTCTCCAAAAGCACAGCGTTGGCCCCAATCACCGCGCCCGCCCCAATCCGCAGCACCCCTTCCCGGCATAGCACCTTCGCCCCCGGGGACAGAATCACATCATCCTCCACCACGATCCCCGCAAACGCCGACTGCTCCATCGGCACATAAATATCCGCCCGCCCCAGCGTCACCCCCGGATAAATCTTCACCCGGCTGCCCACCTGCGTTTTCGGATGAATGACCACGCCGAACCCGCCATGCACGAGCAGGCAATCCTCGCCAAAATTGACTGAAAGCGGAATTTCGCTCGCCAGCAATTTCAGCGCAAAATACGCCAACCGGCCAACGAGCGGCCAGCGCCGGGCATACAACAATCCGGTAAACAAATCCCTTTTTGCCATAAAACAAAGGAAACCCGCGGACCTACAAGGGCAATGATCCCCAAAGGGATCAGCCCCCCGGTGAGGGGCGCGGTTTAGCCTTTCCTCCCGATGATGATCCCTTCCAATAAATGAAAATACGCCGCGTCCCCTTCGGTTTCCAGCCCCAAAAATTCCCCCGCCGCACCGGTTGCCAGGGAGAGCAGTGCGCGCAGGTAGGCCTGCATGTGGGCGTCATGCCGCTTGGCCCAGAATTCAAAATGCACGCGCTTTGCCAGCGTCTCCACGGATACGACTTCCAACCCGGCGGTCTCAAAGCCAGCCGCCCAATCCTCGATATTCAGGCAGCGCCAGTGGCTGGGGTCGCGCAGCTTCTCGAACGCGTTCACATAATCGCCAGCCGGGCCGGGTGGGACGATATTATCCACGACCGCCAGCAAACCGCCGGGGCGGAGCACGCGCGCCGTCTCCCTCAGGAAGGGCGCGACGTCCCCAAAATGGTGCGCGGCGATCCGGCAGGTGACGAGGTCGAAGCTGGCGTCCGGGTAGGGGAGGTCTTCGGCGTCGGCATATTCGGCGGTGACGTTGGCGAGGCCGCGTTCAAGCGCACCGGCGCGCGTCGTCTCCAGCATTTCCGGCGTGATGTCGGTGGCGCGGACGTGGGCGACGTGCGGGGCGAGGGCGAAGGCGGTATGCCCCGCGCCCGTGGCAATATCCAGCGCCAGCCAGTCCGGGCGGGGCTGGACGAGTTCGACGAGGCGGGCGAGGCTGGCACCTTTGGCGTGGGTGGCGCTGGTAATGTAGGCGGCGGCGTTTGCGCCAAATTGTGCTTTGATGAGGTCTTTGTCCATGTAGGGGAGATTCCTGACGTAGGGTGATTTGTTTAGGTGGGCAAAGTGTAGCTGCGGAACTCTTGGGAACTCATGGGAACTCGTTGGAATTCGTGGGAAAAAGTCAGCGGTTTTCGCGCATAAACTGACGCAACTCGGCCTGCACATCAACAGGGAAGGCGGGCAGGGTTTGCCGGATCAGCCAGCCGATTTGGGCCTGTTCGGTGATGATGAAATTCTGGCGAAGGAAGAAGGCGGTTTCGCGCGGGTTGCGCCGTCCAAGCATGCGTGTCAATTCGGGGAGTTTCATTTTCGTGTCGGCGTTGGTGCGGGAGACCAGGCCGCCCAGCAAGCGGAAGAGGGCGGGCAACAAGTCATCGTTCCCGGTCTCGGCAAGGGTCTGGAGGGCGAGCAATCCCATGGCCTGGAACGGCGCTTCCGGGATGGCGAGCCAGCCCTCGACCAGCGCCAGGATCGCCTGAGGCCGCGTTTTGACCGCGGAGGAAAACAACCCGGCGAGGAGTTCCGCGGGTTCGGACGGCTGCGCCCAAGCCTGGACGCGGGCGTGTATCTCCTCCCCAAAGATGATGGGGGTGTTTTCGAGTGTGCGAATGGCAAGCAGCTTGCACTCCAGTTCCTGGCTGGCCCAGAGTTTATCTGCGAGGCGCAGGGCCTCCTCAGGGTGGATGGCGGCTTGTTGGGCCAGTTCGGTTTCGATCTGGCGGAGGACGGGCCGCGGGACGTTATAAGCCGGGATCAACGGCGGGGGCTGGCCGCTCTGTCCGGGGCGGAGGGTGCGGTCGGCGTAGAAGTCGAGGACGCGCCCGAGGGCCGCGCCAAATTCATCAGGGGAGGTGAACAGATCGCCGAGTTGGGCAACGTCTTTTTTGAGGCGGGCGGGCGAAACAGCAGGCATCAGGCGATGGGCGGATGAAGGCGGGTGCGGAGCAGGGCGAGGGCGGCATCCACATCCGGTGCATGGTCAATGAGGGTGCGGTAGGCCGGGGAAACGTAGCCATCAAACTCGGCGAGCATAGCATCGAAGGTGGCGCGCCAGCCGGGGCCGATCAGGATGAGCGGTTTGGGGATTACATCACCGGTCTGGATACCGCTCCAAGTGGCGGCAATTTCGGCGAGGGTGCCAATGCCGCCGGGCAGGGCGAGGGCGGCGTCACAGCGGTCAATGAGGTCGTACATGCGGGCGCGCAGGGTATGGTGGCGGATTTCCTCCATCACCCAGCGGTTGGCTCCGAGGGGACGCCATTGTTCGAGGAGGGTGCAGGTGACGCCGATAACATGCGCACCGGCTTCGGCGGCCCCGCGCGAGACGGCCTCCATTGTGCCGGAGTAACCGCCGGTGAGGACGGTGTACCCCGCCGCGCCGAGCAGACCGCCGAGGCGGTAGGCTTCGTCATAGGCCGGTTCACCCGGTTGCGGTGTCGCGCCGCCGAAGACAGTAATTAGTCTCGTAGTCATATAGTCTCGTAGTCTGGTAGTCTGGTGGTTGAGTGGTTGGGTGGTTCGGTTGGGGCGAAGCATTGACCGATGGATCATCATTCACAAAACGGATTCGTTGGTCAATGCTTCGCCCTTACAGCGGGTTCAGCGTTCCCACGTCCGTCCGCGATTCTGTTCGAGTTTTTGGAGAATCGCCGTTTCCAGATCGATGCCGCTGACGCTGGCAAGCTGGAGAAGGTAGAGGGCCACGTCGGCAAGTTCACCGGCGAGGGCATCGGAGGCATCCGGTTCGGCGCGCCACTGGAAATGTTCGAGGACTTCGGCGGCTTCGAGGCTGAGGGAAATAGCGAGGTTGCGCGGGGTTTGCGGGCGCGGGCTGTCGGGGTCGTACCAGCCTTTGAGGCGGACGAAGTCGTGCATGGTTTGGGTGAGTTCAGTGAGGTTCATTTTTCCTTAAAAGGTGCGACGCACCTTTAAGCAAATGGAGTTCGCCCGAACCCGGTTCGCCAAGTGCGTCGCACCTGACTCAATTCGGATAATTAATCGGCTGGGTCTGGACGCGGGTGGAGCGGCCCTTTTGCCCGGTGGTCGTGCGCTGTTGGGCGCGCTGGAGTTGCCAGAGGATGAAGCGCACACGCTGGGACATGGACGTGGCGATATTCCAAAGCAGGGCCGCACCCAGTTCAGCGTCGTCCTGGCACAGGGCGAGCAGGCGCTCACGGGCCAATGCGAGCACGACCGCCCCCTCGGAACCCGTGATCAGGTCAGCCGTGCGCAGGCCCTGGTCAAGCATGGACAACTCGCCGGTCATCTGCCCTGGTTTGAGTGTGGCGACGCGGTGCGGCTGCTTGGGGGATTCGCCGGGCGTTTCCGGGTCCTGCCAGACTTCCACCGTCCCGGCCTGGATGATGTACATCTCGTTGCCGGATTCATCCTCATTGACGATCCCGGTAAACGGTTCAAAGCGCCGCCGGCTGAATTGTGCGGCCAGGCGCGTGCGCTGCGCCATGTTCAGGTCGCGCCCAACCTCGGAGTGCGCGAGGAATTGCGCCACCTCCTGGATGCGGGCCAGGTCTTCATCGTTCACAGGGGTGTAGAGCTTGTCGCTGCCCAGCGGCAGGCCGAGGAAAGAGGCAATCTGGCGGTTTGTGTTTTCGGGCGATTCAAAATGCGGCCAGTGCCCGGCCTTGGGGAAAATGCGCAGGTCGGCGGCGGGCCACTCATCGGCCACCACCCCAGCATCGCGCAACGGGACGGTATTATCCTCCGCACCCCAGATGACCAGGGAGGGCGTCTCGATCCCGCCAATCTGCCCGCTCAGGTCATTGTCGCGCATCGCCCGGAAACACTGCGCCCGCACCTTTCCCTGCCCCGGCCTCCGGGCGTCGGCGCGCAGGCGGTGATATTCCTTTTCCATGATGCCCGTCCGCTCGGCAAAGGAGGCGGGCCGCATCATCAAATCCGTCATCCCCACGACGGAACGTTCGACAATGGAAACCAGCGCGCTCGTCAGGCTGAAGCGTTCGAGCAGGGCGACGGGAAAAATCACGAGGTTGATATAAGCGGAGAGCCGCCCGGTAATTGTCGGGTTGAGGAGAACCATCCGTTCCACCAGCGCCGGGTGGCGCAGCGCCAGCTCCAGGCTGATCATCCCGCCCATCGAATGACCCACCAAAACAACGGGGCCGTCGCTGATCTCTTCGAGCAGGTCGGCCAACAAGTCGGCGTAGGCGGGGATGGTGGCGCGCTCCGGGAGGGCGGGCGATTTGCCGTAGCCGGGCAGGTCCACGGCGATGACGGAAAACCGCTGGGCGAGCAGCCCCATGAGGGGCGACATGGCATAGGACGAACTCGACCAGCCGTGGATGAGCAAGGCAATCTGGCGGTTCTCCTTCCCAGCCTTGACCGCATGAATGGGCTGCCCGTCTACGGTGTAAATAACTGCTGTATTTTCCATTGGGGTTTCAAAAAGTGTACATGAAAGGGAGGTTTCGTGCAATCAAGAGAAAAGGCTTTGACACGAATTTCACGAATTCTCACGAATTTTTTTTTGGTTGAAAGAAACGATCACGGACGGGGCCCACGGGGGCCGTGATCCCGGGGGTCTTCGACCCCTCAATGGTCAGGCGTCCCCATGAACTCACGCGCGGTCGCGTTCCCCGGTTCGCTGATCCCCTCCCGGGTCAGCACCTTCCACAGGGTGATCGCCAAAATTTTGAGATCAAGTCCGAGCGACCAATGATCCACATACCAGACATCGAGGCGGAATTTGTCCTCCCACGAGACGTTGTTGCGCCCGTTGACCTGCGCCCAGCCGGTGAGGCCGGGGAGAACGTCGTGGCGGCGCATCTGCTCGGGGGTGTAGCGGTCGAGGTATTGCATGAGGAGGGGGCGCGGCCCGACGAGGCTCATCTCGCCGCGCAGGACGTGGAGGAGTTCGGGGAGTTCGTCGAGGCTGAGGGCGCGCAGGAATTTGCCCAGCGGGGTGAGCCGCTCCCCATCGGGCAGGAGGCGGCCCTGGGAATCATGTGAGTTCCGCATGGTGCGGAATTTGACGAGGGTGAAGGGTTCCCCGCGGTAGCCAGGGCGGGTGTGGCGGAAGAGCACGGGCGCGCCATGGAAGAGGCGGACGAGGACGGCGATGATGAGCATAAACGGGGCGAGCAGGACAAGGCCGGGGAGGGTGAGGGCGAGGTCGAGGAGGCGCTTGGCAACGGGGACGCCGGGCGGGAACATGGGAGGATTGTAACAGAGGGGAGTAGCTTGATTTTCCTAAGGTAGTGATATATTCTTGCTGAGAAATGTATTATTGGATGGTTCGCACCGTGTAACCAAATTGGCAAAGGTCTAGAATGAAAACGATATGCCTTATACTCGAAACATAGGAAACGACCTCAACATGAGGGTAAATTCATGATACTACTTTCTATATATTGGCCCGCTTTTATCTCTATGATTCTCCTACCTATCACTTTGTTTATCAGTCACGACCAACCATCAAAAGTCTATAATGATTTGCTAATTGGAAATGACGCAAGTTTACAGCCACCTACAGGGGCGTTCACTCTTTATCTGCCGCTTATATCAAAAAATGAAGACTGCTTTCAATGGCATGGTCAAATCCCGCTACAAACCGCAGTAGATCAAAATTTGTGCGTGCAAATTCAAACGGGCGTTTGGACAACCACTGTTCAGATTGTTTTGCAATCAGGGCATATATTGCTCGGCGAAGATAAGAACGCCTCAATACTAAGGGCCGCTTCACCTTGGACAGGAAATGGCACTAGCAACGGCGCTGAAGCTGTAGTGCATGATAACGGCAGCGAGAACTCGACTATTGCTAATTTCACGATCGATGCCAACAATTTAAGCACGTTTGGCGTGGGGGCACACGGCACGGGAACTACAGTTGATTCTGTAAAAATAATTAATGCGAAGTGCGATGGTGTGGCAATCACTGCTGCGGGCTGGAAAGTCTTAAATAGCACGATAGAAAACAATGGTTATAGTTGCCATACTGGTCTTCCCGGCTCTGGAGTATATATTACCAAACCTTTGAATAATTTCACTCCCGCATTTTACGCCCCAATAATTATCGGGAATATTATTCGCAATAATGGGGGACCAGCTTTGGATGTAGATAGAGTTTGGGGTGGGACGTTTAAGAACAATACGGTTTCGGACAATCAAGGGTGGGCAGCCATAAGCCTTTATTCAGCAAGCTATTGGATAGTGGAAAACAATGCGATACAACATCCTTTTTCGGCCTCTCCGACCCACCCTAATCATCCGTATTGTATGGGTGGCCCATCAGGCAATTACGCGGCAGCTTTAGCAATTTGCCAGGATACGGAACTAAGTGATCAATTAGCGACTTACAACAGTGTTCTCAATAACCAAATATCAGGATGGTATGGGATACGCCTCATCGGTAACGATGAAACAAATCCTAACTGGGTTCCCCGCTTCAACACTATTCAAGGGAATGATGTTTGGGGTTCTACTATTGGCTGTATAGATGATTTTTCACCAAACCAAAGCGGATCGAATATCTGGACAACCAATAATTGTGCAGGGACTCCGGATACCCCACCTATCTATTTCTGAGTTGAAGCAATCCAACTTAGCACCTAACCGTCTCGCGGTTCTCCCCGTCCGAGCAGGGCCGTGTCTCCGATCATCATAAATGATAGAGAGCAGCCAAATTCGCTATGATATGATCTCCACGATGATGGAGGACAAGGGAACCTCATGAAGAAAAATTCCACCGATAAGCAGGATGATTACGAACTTCGCGAGGAATATAACCTCTCGAAAATGACCTTGATGCCCAGGGGCCGTTTTGACCCCCAACCCAGTAGGATGCAGGCCTACCAGCCAACAACTGCCCTCGCAAAAACTGTAAAGTTTAGCGACGAAATGATGCAAGTCCACCTGACCGATGGGCGCATCATCAGCGTGCCTGCGATCTGGTTTCCGCTGCTTCACGAGGCCATCATTGAACAGAGAGAACATTATGAAATCGGCGGGAGTGACGGCGGGTAAGGTGGAGCGGGAGATTTATAAGCGGGCGAAAAGCCTTTAGGGGCTGTGATAAAATCGCTTTACCAATTCGTTTCGATCAGGAGAAAGTAAAGTGGAAGCCGTAACGATTTCGAGTAAATATCAAGTCGTCATCCCCCGTGAAGTGCGGCGGCAGTTTGACCTGAAGCCCGGTCAGAAGATTATGTTCATCCCCTACAACGGCACCCTGCGCGTCGTGATCGTCCCTCCCATCGAAAAAGCGCGCGGGATGCTCAAGGGAATGGATACCAGCAACCTCCGCGAAGAAGTGGACGAGGAACGCTGATGAACGTTGTCGACTCATCCGGCTGGATCGAATACGCAACTGACGAAGAAAACGCAGATTTCTTCAAGCTCCCCATCCAGGAGATGGAACACCTGCTGGTTCCCGCCGTTTGCATTTATGAGGTCTTCAAACGGGTTTTGCGGGAATTTGGTGAAGAGACCGCCCTGGAGGTCATTGGCCAGATGTCGTCTGGAAAGATCGTCGAACTCGATCGTCAAATTGCAATCAATGCGGCAAAACTTGCCAGCGAATTGAAACTCGCCATGGCAGACAGCATGATCCTTGCCACGGCGCAGCTGTACCAGGCCACGCTCTGGACACAGGACGAGCATTTCAAAGGCATGGAAGGCGTGAACTATATCGGGAAAACATATCTATAACCGCCAACGCCCATCCCGTCCGGCTGTCCCCTGTCCGAAACCCCCGCCGAAAAAGGGCGTGAGTGGTATGATCGCCCCACGATGATGGAGGACAAGGGACCTTCGACATCCGATAGATGGATTGAAAGCCAGTCACCACGCAAACCGCGGCGGCTGGCATTTTTGATTGAGTGAGTTGCCAGAAAAATCTTTATCGCAAAGCACGCAAAGAAGCCCCGAAAAAGCACATGAAGGAAAATGAACATAAAAGCCTTTGCGCCCTTTGCGAAATGTTAGCGTTCTTTGTGATAATGTTTTTCGGATTTAGTCACATAGCACACATGGAGATGTAGAGAAATTCCATAGAGGAGCGTTTCAAATGCCACCTAGATCAACCAATAAGTCCGAACAGGTTTACCAGCTTAAAATTACCCTCCGCAACAGCCAGCCCCCAATTTGGCGGCGCGTCCTCGTGCCGGGAAAATTCAGCCTGTACCAGCTTCACGAGGTCATCCAGATTGCCATGGGCTGGATGGGCGGCCACTTGCATCAATTCCACATTGACGGAGACTATTATGGCATCCCCCACCCGGACGACTGGGAATCCGTGATAGATGAGCGCCACCACGCCCTCAGCAAGATAGCTCAGGAAGAGAAACGCCGCTTTGTGTACGAGTACGATTTTGGCGATAGTTGGGAACATGAGATTCTCGTGGAAAAGATTTTGCCGCCCGAACCCGGCGTGAAATACCCTATCTGCATCAAAGGCAAGCGCGCCTGCCCGCCGGAAGATGTCGGCGGCGCTTGGGGCTACGAAGAGTTTCTCGAAGCCATCCATAACCCGGATCATGAGGAACACGACATGTATACGGAATGGCTTGGCGAGGATTTTGACCCGGAGGAATTTGACCTGGAGATGACCAATCGGGTACTGCAAAATATGAAGTAGGCCCGCTTCCCCCTCCCCAAGGAATCGACCATGGAAACTCGCCACGCCCGCGGGCAGGTGCCAAAGCGCAGAGGCCGGGGGAGGCGAATATAGGTAAAATAAACCCATGAACAAGAAAGTGCCACTGCGCATCAGGAAGCTGATGAAAGCGTTGAAGAACGGGCTTGTCCACGTTTACGGGGATAGGCTGAAAGCTGTCTACTTGTATGGCTCGTATGCGCGGGGCGATTACCATCCAGGTTCGGATGCAGATGTAATGATTTTGTTGAGCGATTACCAGAATTATTGGGAGGAGCTACGGCGGTCAACGGAACTTGCCAGTGATATTTCCCTTGAATACGATGTTACCGTCAGCCGGTTGATTATGAAGGAAATTCAATGGGAGGAATCAGATATGCCCATTCTCCATAATATTCATAAAGAAGGCCTGGCGGCATGAACGATTACACCCGCAAATTGCTGAACAAGGCGCTGGATACCATTGAAAGCGCGGAGCTTCTGCTGGCCAACGGGAAAACGGATGTTGCAGCGGGCCGGGCATATTACGCCCTATTCTATGTCGCTGAGGCTTTATTGAATGAGAAGGGATTGCAATTCGGCAGGCATGGCGATGTCATTGGTGCTTATGGAAAACAGTTTTCCAAAACAAAACTGCTTGACCAAAAATTTCACCGCTGGCTAATCGAGGGGTTTGATACACGCCTGATCGGGGATTATCACGTGGATACCGAAATCGACAGGGGATTTGTTGCGAATATGAATAACCAGGCGCGGGAATTTTATCAAGCGGCTTTAAAATTTTTGGGGGAGTAAGTCACCTGGCAACTTCTCCCCAGAGTTAAAGGATGGATACAGGCTTGGGCAGACGCAACGGTTCGCCGGGAACAGCTTCGTTTTTGCCTAAAAGACACCGCAGAAAAATCTAAAACAAGCCTCCTCAGCGCCCTCAGCCTTTTCATTCTTTATCAGCGTTCTCACCAAGGACCCACGATGAAAACTCGCCTCGCCCTCCTCCCCCTCATGCTCACCCTCGGGCTGGGATTCGCCGCCCTGTTCCTCGCCATCCCCCGCGCCGCGCGCGCCGACTCCCCCACCGCCACACCCATCTTTATCAATGAGATCCATTACGACAATACCGGCGCGGATGCGGGCGAGGCCGTGGAGATCGCCGGGCCAACCGGGAGCGTCCTGACCGGCTGGTCGGTGGAACTGTATAACGGGAGCAACGGCCAATCCTACGGAACGATTCCCCTCAGTGGGAGCATTGCTGATCTGTGTGGGGGCTTTGGTGCGCTCAGTTTTGCATTTGCGGGCATCCAGAACGGCGCACCGGATGGGCTGGCCCTGGTGGATGCGTCCAGTACGGTCATCCAGTTCCTGAGCTACGAGGGGGTTATGACGGCCACGAACGGCCCGGCGAGCGGGATGACGAGCGTGGACATCGGTGTCTCGGAGAACGGCGCGGGCGCGGTGGGCAGCTCGCTCCAGTTGGGCGGAACAGGTACCGCATACGCGGATTTTGCCTGGCAGGCGGAAATGGCGAATACTTTCGGGGCCTGCAATACCGGGCAGACGTTTGGCACGGGAGGCCCCGCGGGGAACCCCGACCTGGCTGTGACCAAAACCGGGCCGGGGCAAGCGGCGGCTCCCGGCCTGATCACCTACACCATTGCAATCAGCAATACGGGCAATTTCACCGCATCCGGCGTCACCCTGACCGACACCCTGCCGATCAGCGCCAGTTACGTTTCGGATAATTCCGGCATCGCACCCGCGAACCCGTCGGCGGGTGTGTACACGTGGGAGTTCGGGGAGGTGCTCTCAGGGACGGCGGCCAGCTTCGTGCTAACAGTCACCCTCGAGGGTGGCATCCCTCACGGGACGATGCTAACAAATACCGTTTCCATCACGACGACTACAGCAGGCGACCCGCCGGGCAACAACACAGATTCCGCCCTCACAATCGCATTCAACAATTTACCGCCCGTCTTCATCAACGAATTGCATTATGACAATACGGGCGCGGATTCCGGGGAAGCCGTCGAAATCGCTGGCCCCGCTGGAAGCGACCTGACGGGCTGGTCGGTCGTCCTCTATGATGGCGGTGACAGCCAGCCTTATGCGACGATCCCGCTCAGCGGCGCAATTCCTGACTTGTGCGGCGGGTATGGCGTGCTCAGCTTTGCCCAGGCGGGCATCCAGAACGGCGCGCCAGACGGGCTGGCGCTGGTGGATCAGTTTGGCGTGGTCGTCCAGTTCCTCAGTTATGAAGGCCTCATCACCGCGGCGGGCGGCCCGGCGAGCGGGATGACGAGCGTGGATATCGGCGTCTCGGAAAATGGCGCGGGCGCGGTGGGCAACTCGCTCCAGTTGGGGGGAACCGGGACGATTTACATGGATTTTGCCTGGCAGGCGGAAACGGCGAATACGTTCGGGGCCTGCAATACCGGGCAGACGTTTGGCACGGGAGGTCCTGCCGGGAACCCCGACCTGGCCGTGACCAAAAACGCCCTGCCCTTGATCAGTTCGCTGGGGACGCTGACCTATACGATCAGCCTTGCCAATACCGGGAACTTCACCGCCGAAAATGTCACCTTGACCGACACCCTGCCGATCAGCGCGACCTACCTCAGCGATGATTCCGGCTTCGCCCCGGCCAACCCGTCGGCGGGCGTGTATACGTGGGCGTTTGGGGAGGTGCTTTCGGGGACGGCGGCCAGCTTCGTGCTAACAGTCACCCTCGAGGATGGCATCCCCCACGGGACGATGCTAACAAATACCGTTTCCATCACGACGACCACGGCAGGCGACCCTCCCGGCAATAACACGGATTCGGCGGCCACGCTCGTCTTCACCGAATTCCCGCCCGTGATCATCAACGAACTCGACTCGGATACGCCCTCCACCGACATACTGGAATTCATCGAACTTTATGATGGCGGCCTCGGCAATACCGACCTGACCGGGCTGGTCGTTGTCCTCTATAACGGCTCGGACGATCTCTCCTACACGCCCGCCATCGACCTCGACGGGTTCAGCACGGATGCAGACGGCTATTTTGTCATCGGCAATGCCGCTGTCCCCGGCGTTGATCTCGTCATCAGCGATAACGTCATCCAGAATGGCGCGGACGCCGTTGCCCTTCTCTTTGGCGATGCGGCCAGCTTCCCCAACGACACAGCGCTCACCACGCTCAACCTGCTCGACGCCCTCGTCTACGACACCGCCGACCCGGACGACCCGGCCCTCTGGGTACTGCTGAACCCCGGCCAGCCGCAGGTGGACGAAGACGGGGAGGGCGACGCCGTCAACGACTCGCTCCAGCGCTGCCCCAACGCGGCGGGCGGCGAACGCAACACCGCCACGTACACCCCCGAAATGCCCACGCCCGGCGCGGCCAACAACTGTCTCCCCGACCTCGGTATCGTCAAAACCGGCCCCGCCCTTGCCGCCGCAGGGGACACGATCACCTACACCATCAGCTACACCAATGCCGCCGCGGGCGACGCCGCAGATACGCTCATCACCGACCTGCTCCCGGCGGGCCTCAGCTACCTCAGCGACGACAGCGGCCTCCCATGCCCGGCCTGCCTCCCCGGTGCAACCGGCACGCTCACCTGGGAGGCCGGCACCATCCTCTCGGGGTCAGGCGGCTCTTGGAACCTGGTCGCCGTCATTTCGGGCACGCTCCCCCTTGGGGCCGTCCTCACCAACTCCGTTGCCATCACCAATTCCATCGGGGAGATCAATCCGCTGGATAATGAATCCGCATTTGTGACCATGCTGATCCCCCTCGATTTAACCGTTGAGAAAACCGGGCCTGCCTCCGGGGTTCTCGGGGGGGTTGTGATCTATCAGGTTTTGGTGGAAGCCCGCGGCGTGATCTCCGCCCCCAACACCCTCGTCACGGAGACGCTCCCCCTCAGCGCCACCTACGTTGCCGATGATTCCGGCGTGACCCCCGCCAACCCGCAGCCGGGCATCTACGTCTGGAATTTTGGCGACCTGCCCGCGGGCGCGCTCGTCACCTTCAACCTGACCATGACCGTGGACGGCGGCCTCGCGCCGGGAACCACACTCACCAATACCGTCAGCGTCAGCACCGCTTCGCCCGTGGACCCGCCCGCCAATAACAGCGCGCAGGCATCTACTACGGTTTACCCGCTTGTTTCGATTTTCGATATTCAATTTGTCCCCGACCCGTCCAGCAACGACGCGTCGCCCTATGCCGGGCAGGCCGTCTGGGTGGAGGGCATCGTCACCGCCGAGCCGGGCGAGATTGACACGGGCACGCGCCTGATGGTGATCCAAATGGAGGGCGGCGGCGCGTGGAGCGGCCTGCCCGTCTTCAACGCTTCCGGCCTGCCGCCCGCCGCGCCAGGCAGCAAAGTGCGCATCCTCGGCGTCGTCAACGAATTCTTTGGGCTGACCGAACTGGTGCTGACGGACAGTTTTGGCGAAATCAGCCTCCTCAGCGCTGGCAACCCGCTCCCAGCGCCAGCCATCCTCACCACCAGCGATTTTGACGATCTCGACGCCACCGCGTCCGAGCCATGGGAGGCCGTCTTGATCGAATTCCAAAACGCCGATGTCACCGATGCGAGTCTCGGCTTTGGCGAATGGCAGTTTGACGACGGCTCCGGCGCGGCCCGCGCCGACGACCTCGGCGAGGCGGACGGGGATATGACCTACCTCCCGGAGTTGGGCGACCATTACCAATTTATTCGTGGCATCGGCTTCTTTTCATTTGGCAACTACAAACTCATCCCGCGCGACAACCTCGACGTCGGCCTGCTCGACCTGGCCCCCGTCATTACGAAGGACGCGCCTGCGCAGGTTGCGCCTGGCGGCCTGCTGACCTACACGCTCACGATTGAGAACGCTCTCGGTTATGCCCTGCTCTCCACGACCATCACGGACGCCGTCCCCGCCAATACGGCATTTGCCTACGCCCTCGACGGCGGGAGCGAATCCGGCGGCGTGGTTACATGGAATGGCGGCGCGCTCCCCCACCTCGGCACGCTCACCGTGCGCTTTGTCGTCACCGCCACGGGCAGCCTCGCCGAAATCTGGAACACATCGTATGGCGTGACCGCTTCCAACTACCCCACGCCCACCCTCGGTGCGCCCGTGCTTACTTTCGTGGATACAGCCCTCCACATCCGCTATATTCAGGGGGCTGATCATGTTTCCCCGCTGGAGGGCCGCGCCGTCGAAAATGTCCCTGGCATCGTGACTGCCATTGATACCAACGGCTTTTACCTGCAAGACCCCGCGCCCGATGCGGATGACGCCACCTCGGAGGGCATCTTCGTCTTCACGGGGAGCGCGCCCGCCGTGGCTGTCGGCGACGCACTCGAACTGGTCGGGACAGTGAGCGAATTCCTGTCCGGCAATGACCCGCTGAACCTCCCGACCACAGAGATCATCAACGCCTCATGGGTGATCCTGTCTTCCGGGAACCCGCTCCCCGCGCCGGTGATCATCGGCAATGGGGGCCGCGTCCCGCCCACAGAGGTCATTGACGATGACGGGCTGACCAGCTTTGACGAGGCCGCGGACGGGATCGACTTTTACGAATCGCTGGAGGGGATGCTCGTCGTGATCCACGATGCCCAGGTCGTGGCCTCCACCAACAGTTTCGGCGAGATCACGGTCGTAGGGGACGCGGGGGCCAACGGGGGCGCGTACTCCCCGCGGGGCGGGATCGTGATCCAGGCGGGCGATTTCAACCCGGAGCGGCTGATCCTCGCGGATGGGATCATCTTCGCCGAGCCGGAAGTCCTCGTCGGCGACCAGTTCACTGTCCCCATTACCGGCGTCGTTGGCTACGATTTTGGCAACTTCAAGATTTTCAATACCGCCCCGCTCCCCGCCGTTATCCCCGGCGGGCTGGTCTCCGAAACGACTTCCCTTGCCCCAGATGCCAGCCAACTTTCCGTCGCCACCTTCAACGTGGAAAATCTCGACCCGTCCGACGACCGCTTCGATGAACTGGCCGACCAAATCGTCAACCACCTCAACAGCCCGGACATCCTCGTACTGGAAGAAGTGCAGGACAACAGCGGCGCGGCGGATGACGGAACCGTCTCGGCCAGCCAGACCTACGCACAGTTGATCGCCGCCATCAGCGATCTCGGCGGCCCGGCTTATGCGTACGCGCAGATTGACCCGCTCAACAATGCTGACGGCGGCCAGCCGGGCGGCAACATCCGCGTGGGCTTCCTGTACCGGACGGACCGCGGCCTCCAGTTTATCCCGCGCCCCGGCGGGACGGCGACCACCGCCACCGCGCCCACCCTCGTGGGCGGCGAGTTGCAACTGACCTTCAGCCCGGGCCGGATTGACCCCAACAATGCCGCCTTCACCGCCAGCCGCAAACCGCTCGTTGGCGAGTTCGAGTACAACGGGCATAAACTCTTCATCATCGGCGTCCACCTCAACTCGAAGGGCGGCGACACCCCGCTCTTTGGCAGCACCCAGCCGCCCGCCTTCATCTCCGAAGCCCAGCGCGTGGCACAGGCACAGATCATCCATGATTTTGTGGCGAGCGCCCTGGCCCTCGACTCGCAAGCCAATATCATCGTGGCGGGCGATTTCAACGACTTCCAGTTCTCCACCGCGCTCGCCGCACTCAAGGGCAGCCTCCTGACCAATGCGATTGACTCCCTTCCGCCCGGCGAGCAGTACACCTACATTTTCGAGGGGAATGGGCAGGCGCTCGACCATATCCTCCTCTCCGACAACCTGGCGCTCATGGGCTTTGAACATGACATCGTCCACATGAACGCCGAAATGCCGACGGACTTACAGGTCACCGACCATGACCCGCAACTGGCGCTGATCACACTCCCAGCGCCGTCGTTCCAACTCCACCTGCCGATCATCATTCACGGGGGGACGGGGACCTCCAGGGGTCCTGATCCCATCGGGCTGGTCCGGCCCATTCGCCGGTGCGACGCACTTTAAAAACCCTGCCCGCAAATTTTCCCGTCTGGTATAATGCCGACCCGACTAGGCCATCCGGCGGCTGCGGCTACTGGATCGGAGACCTGCAAAAATAAACCATAGGAGTAGCAGAACGTCATGAGTCTCGAAAAAACCCTGAAGGATGAAATTATTGACCAGTATCACCGGCACGGCACGGACACCGGTTCCCCCGAAGTCCAAATTGCCCTGCTGACCAACCGGATCACCCAACTCACCGATCACCTGCGGTCCAACAAACACGATGAATCTTCCCGCCGCGGGCTGTTGAAAATGGTGGGCAACCGCCGCCGATTGCTGGCATACCTGCGTTCAAAAGATTACCAACAGTTTATTGCCATCACGGACAAGCTGGGCATTCGCAGGAAGTAACTGAAAAAGGATGTAGGTGTGCATTTCCATCTACATCCTTTTCTTGTCATCCACTCAAACAACGATACCGTCGTTGGGGGACGCGCCAGGAAAAATTCAAGACTAATCCATATTCGATAACAGCCTTCGCGTGATACGCAAGGCTGTCCAAACCATTCACCGCTCGCCGGGGTTGGGCATTGGAGGCTGGCGGCAAAAGGGTAAGCCCATTTGCCGCCAGCTCCCAGTTCCTGACCCGGGGAGCAATATCGGAGGAACGATATGAAACCAGAAGTAAAGATGTACGAAGCCATGGTTGGCGGGCGGAAGATCACGCTCGAAACCGGCAAGCTCGCGGCCCAGGCCAGCGGCGCAGTCACCCTGCGCCTTGGCGACTCAATGATGTTTGCCTCGGCCACCATGAGCAACGAACCCCGCATGGGCATAGATTTTTTCCCGCTCAGTGTGGACTATGAGGAACGTATGTACGCCGGTGGGCGCATCCCGGGCGGCTTTTTCCGCCGGGAAGGCCGCCCCTCCGAGCACGCCATCCTGACCTCACGGCTCACGGATCGCCCCCTGCGCCCCCTGTTCCCGAAAGATATGCGGAACGATGTGCAGGTCATCCTCTACGCCCTTTCGGCGGACGAGGCAAACCCGCTGGACATCCTCGGGATTAATGCGGCCTCGGTCGCGGTCACCATCTCCGACATTCCGTGGGCCGGGCCGGTGGGCGCGGTACGGGTGGCGTTGGTGGCAGGCGAGTTGATCGCCAACCCGACTTACCAGCAAATGGAAGTATCTGATCTCGACCTGCGGATTGCAGGCACACGCGAAGCCATCCTGATGGTGGAATGCGGGGCCAACGAGGTACCAGAAGATGTGATGGTCCGCGCCCTCGAATTCGGCCACGCCGCGCTGCAACCTATGGTGGAAGTCCAGGAACGCATGGCCGCCGAGATTGGCAAGGCCAAGCGCACGGATTATCCCCGGTTTGCGGTGGATGAAGGCCTGAAAGAGACGGTGTATAGCCAGTTTGCGGATAAAGTTGATGCTGCGCTCGACACGCACCACACCAAGGTCGAACTTAACGATGCCATCAAAGCGCTTGAACACGCCGCTGTGGAAGCATTCGCCAGCCCGGACGCAACCGGGCCGCAGGCCAGGGAAGTCTCCGAAGCGTTTGAAAGCACTTACAAGAAGATCGTGCGCCGTCGCATTCTCGAGCGCGGCATCCGCCCCGATGGACGCGAAAAAACCGAGGTCAGGCCGATCTGGTGCGAGGTGGATTACAGCCCCCGCGCACATGGTTCCGGGTTGTTCACCAGGGGCGAGACCCAAATCCTGACCCTGGCAACCCTGGGGACCCCGCGCGATGCCCAGGAAGTGGATAACCTCACGCCAACCGACAAGAAGCGGTATATGCACCACTACAATTTCCCGCCGTTCTCCACGGGGGAAGTGCGCCCTCTGAGGGGTTCGTCCCGCCGCGAAATCGGCCACGGCGCCCTCGCCGAGCGCGCCCTCGAACCGGTGCTTCCAGCCTCCACTGAGTTTCCCTATACCCTGCGGCTGGTTTCCGAGGCCATGTCCTCCAATGGTTCCACGTCGATGGGGTCTGTGTGTGGCTCAACCCTGGCGCTGATGGATGCAGGTGTGCCGATCAAAGCACCAGTCTCCGGGATTGCGATGGGCCTTGTGAAGGACGGGGACAAGTACGCCATCCTCTCCGATATTCAGGGTGTTGAGGATCATCTCGGGGATATGGATTTCAAGGTGGCCGGGACCCCGAAGGGAATCACCGCCCTCCAAATGGACATCAAGATTTCCGGGCTGACCGCCCAGATCATGTCGGAAGCCCTGGCGCAGGCGAATGCCGGGCGCAAGCATATTCTCGACAAGATGATGGAAGCCATTTCAGCACCGCGTCCTGATCTCAAGCCGCATGCGCCGAGGATCACCATTGTCAAAATTTCCCCGGATAAGATTGGGGCGGTCATTGGCCCCGGTGGCAAGACGATCCGCAGCATCCAGGCGGAGACGGGTGCCAAGATCGACATTGAGGAAGACGGCTCGGTCTATATTGCCACCAGCGATGGCGAGAGCGCCCGGCGCGCCCGTGAGATGGTGGAAGCGCTGACCGAGCAGGTCGAAATGGGACGTATCTACACCGGCACTGTCCGCCGCGTGACTGATTTCGGCGCATTCGTCGAAATCCTGCCCGGTACCGATGGGCTGGTACACATCTCCCAACTCGACAGCTCGATGGTCCAGAAGGTGGAGGACGTGGTCAACCTTGGGGACGAGATCACGGTCATGGTCACCAACATCGGCGGCGACGGCAAAATCCGGTTGTCGCGGCAGGCCGTACTCGAAGGCTGGACGCTGGAAGAAGCTCAGGCACGTGACAAGGGCGGGGCTAGCCGGGGCGGCGGCGGCGACAGGGGCGGAGGTGGGCGTGGGGGAGATCGCCGCGGGGGCGGCGGCAACCGGGGTGGTGGCGGGGGTGACCGGCGCGGGGGCCGCGGTTAATTCGCCCGAAGATGAAATGAAAAAGGAGTTGGCTCAACGCCAACTCCTTTTTTTTTGCATAAAAAAGGCGATGCGTTTTCCGCATCGCCTTTTGCTTTCATGGAGTGGAATATCAGCGAAGTTTTTCTGCCATCGAGGTGAGCTTGCCGGAAACGGAACCATCCAGCACCTTGTCGCCAACCCGGACAACCAGGCCGCCCAGGATGGACGGATCCACCCGGAAAGCGACGTTACCCTGTCCGCCCAGTTTCCCGAGCACGTCTTGTTTGACTGCTTCCTGCTCGGCAGGGGTAAGGGTCAAAGCGCTGGTGACTTCCGCTGAGGAGCCGGAAAGTTTGGCATCCTCAAGCAAGGTTACTTTCCCAGCCTTCACACCAGAGAAGAATTCTTCGATCAAGGTGCGCTGGCGCTTATCATCGCTGAGCGCATCCCCTATCAACATATGTGCAGCAGCCATCGCGAGGGCGGCAACCTGGCCACGCAGATCCCCGAGGACGCGCACTTTTTCCTGCTCGCCGAGTTCCTTTGCGGCTTCGCGGGCCTTGGCGGTTTCTGCTTCCGAGGCTGCTTTGATGTCATTGGCGGCAGATTCGGCGCGTTCGGTTGCTTCGCGCACAACCTGGGTCGCCTTGACCTGGGCTTCTGCAATGATCTTCTGGGCTTCCTTTTCGGCATTGGCCCGGGCGTCGGCGGCAATGCGGGCATCTTCAAGACCCTGGGCAATGGTGGTGCGGCGGGTTTCCAACAGGATCAGAAGCGGGTTGTAAACCCAAGCCTTAAGGACCAAAACCATGATGATAAAACTGGCGATCTGGATTAACAGGTAACCCAGATTAATTCCAAGTGCATCCATATTCTACGAATCTCCCTTGCCCTAACCAAGCGGAACAAACAGGATGATGAGCGCAATGACCAATGCGTAAATGGCGACCGCCTCGGAAAACGCAATCCCGATAAACATGGTGGTTTGAATCGGGCCAGCATAATCGGGGTTGCGCCCCATAGCTTGCACTGCACCGCCAACCACGACGCCAATACCAATCCCGCCCCCGATCACACCGATCATGGCAAGACCGGCCCCTATCAATTTTGCTGCTAAAACAATGTCACCTGTCATGATGTTATTGCCTCCAAAAGTTTTTTTGAGAATAATGATGGATTAGTGTTCTGCGCCGTGCTCATCGCCGTGGCCTTGAGTGGCGACGGACATAAAGATCATGGTGAGCAGGCCAAATACGATTGCCTGAATCATGCCGACCAGGAATTCAAAGACTAGGATGGCGGATTGGGCGAATACTGGAACCAGACTGCCAATCACAAACAACAATACGGAACCGGCAAAGACATTTCCAAATAACCGGAAGGAGAAGGAAAGGATTTTCGAGAATTCAGAAATCAATTCCAGGAAGCCGACGGCAAAGTCAAGCACGCCAAATACCGGCTTGGTGAACAGCCCCTTCACATTGAAAAATTTGGTGAAATATCCCAAACCCAAAGCCCGAATACCAATCACCTGGGTCATAACGACGGAAACAAGTGCAATGGCTGCGGTGAAATTCAGGTCGGTGGACGCCACCCGCACGAAGGGGACAACCACATAACCACCTTCCTCCCCGCTTTCATGCTCGGGATCGCCCTTCACCACCGCCATGATACCGGGAGCCAATTCTTGAACCGGACTGCCTTCCTCGGAATGGTGCAACAGCCCGATGCTATCCACCCCGGGGATTACCTCCATCCAGTTCGCGATGAGAACCACGAGGACGATAGTGGCAAACCAGGGGAAGATGGTTTTTGCCCATTTACCGGCAGTGGACTCTGTCAAGTTATAGAGGGCTTCAAGCAGGAGTTCCAGCACGCCCGAAACTCCTGTAAGCACCATTTTCCCGGCTTTGATTGAACGGGAGAAGAAAAACGCCATGAGGAGCAGGAGAATATCGGCAATGGCTGTTGCGACCAAGGTATTGGTCAAGTAAAAATCCCCGAAGATGGGGAACAAGGTTTCGGGCGGAAGCTGGATATGCGGGCGGACAGGGGGAAATGCGCGCACCGCAAAAACATTCAAAATAATGACCAGCAACACTATCCAGCGCTTGATGGGGCGTCTCGTTTTAGTTTGTTCCACTGACTGTATTCTCCTAATTGCCCTTGCGGTTTATTTAGTGCTCTCTTGATTTTGCTTAACCGCAGATTGGAGGCGGGATGTTGTTTTTTGCGCCACCCAAACGGTGACAAAAAGTACGACCGGAACGCTGCCAACGGTCAAGAGGATGGTAATTATTGGGCGTGTGTCCAATAGGTCATCCAACCATAACCCGAGTAATAAGGCACTAATAACAATAATGAGGGTGATACATCCAACCTGTGCCACAAACATGGAAACTGTGAAATAAAGTGTGCGCTGCGGGCGGTTCATTTAGATTGGATACCGGTTGCATCGTTTGGGAATTGTAGCACAATAGCAAGTCGTGTCAATGTGCAAAATTGCACAATCAAAAAAGGGCGGCAGCAGCAGCGTCCGCGAAGCCCCACCAGGGGGCAAAAATCGTCCCAATCAGCAGGATGCCCAGCGTCAGGATGCCCAGCGCCAGCGCATCAGGCCGGGAAATTTTGATGGCCTTATCCTCATCATCTGACCGGTAGAGATAGACATATTTGAGAACGATGAGGTAGTAATACACACCCACAATCGCATTCAGCACACCCACTATCGCCAGCCAGATCATATTTGCGTTCATTGCCGCGGCAAACACCCAAACTTTGGCGACAAACCCGCCGAGCGGCGGGACGCCTGCCAAAGAAAGGAACGCCACGAGCATCGCCAGTGACAACCCCGATGAGCGCCGACTCAACCCCGAATAGGCGGTTACCTCATCCGAACCAACCGCCCGTCCAACAATCGAAACCACGCCAAAGGCGGCCAGATTGGTAAACAAGTAGGCGATCAGGTAGAAAACGGCGCTGGTGACACCCAATTTGGTCGCCGCCACAACACCAATCAGGATGTACCCGGCATGGGCAATGGAAGAATACGCCAATAACCGCTTGATATTATTTTGGACAAGGGCAATCGTATTCCCCAGGGTCATGGTGAAAGCCGCAAACACGGCGAGCATAATGCCGAGTGTTGCCTCCATCCCGCTCCCGCCGACACCGGGGAACGCGGCCAGCATGAAACGGATCAGCACGGCAAACCCGGCGGCCTTGGAAGCTGTGGACAGGAAGCCAGTCACCGGGGTCGGTGACCCCTCATAAACGTCCGGCGTCCAGAAGTGGAAGGGCACCATCGAAACCTTGAAGCCAAATCCGACAAGCACCATCAGCCCCGCCACGGCAACCGCCGGCCCGGCCAACGCACCGGAAGCCAGACCCTGCGCAAGCGCGTACAGGTCGGTGGTGCCGGCAAAACCGTAGAGCAGGCTGAAACCGTAGAGCATGACCGAGGAGGTCATTGCCCCAAAGAGCAGGTATTTGAACCCGGCTTCGGTGGATTTGTCGTCGGCCTTGGAGAAACCGGCGAGTACGTACAGCGGGATGGAAGTGGTCTCGATGGCGAGGAAGAGCATAATCAGGTCTGCCGAGGAGGCCATGAAGGCCATCCCGATGGTTGAGGTCAGCAGGAGGATGTAAAACTCACCCTTTTTCCCCAGCGACTCGGTATCCATGGCAAACAAGGCGGTGATACCCGCCCCAAAGATGGCAATGGATTTGAAAACGAAGCCCAGCCAGTCATGGCGGATCATGCCTCCCCACAGGGGGCCGGGATCCCCCACCGGGCGCGCGGCCCCCCATGAAACCAGCAGGATCAGCAGGGTGCCGCCAGCGGTCAGCCAGCCCAGGTTGCGCTTGGCCGCTTCATCCTTCCAGAGCATATCAAAAACCAGGACCAACCCGGCAAGGACAAGCAGGAGCAGTTCGGGGAGAACTGCCAAAATCATAGTGGTATCAATACTGCCAAACACTTAAGCACCTCCAAACAGGCGCAGTACATTTTCCACCCCGGATTCGACCATGGGGACCATCAGGGACGGGAAGATGCCGAGCAGGATCAGGATCGTTGCCAGGAAAATGAGCGCCACTTTATCCAGGGCGCTGATACTGGTGATGTGCCCCTCAAATTCTGCGGGCATTTCGCCAAAGAATACTTTACGGATAATCCGGATGATATACGAAGCGGTGACGACAATGGAGATGGCGGCGATGATGGCGATCAGCGGCATGACCCAGGCAGCGAAATTCCAATTGGTGTTGATCGGGGACGAGCCGCCGCCCCAAACGCCCATGAAGATTGGGAACTCGGCCACAAAGCCGGAGAAGCCGGGCATGCCCATCGAAACGAGGCCGCCGATGATGAACGTCACGGCCACGACCGGGAGGTTCTTCGCTATCCCGCCAAGTTTTGGGATTTCCCGCGTATGGGCGCGGTCATAAACCATCCCGACCGCGGCAAAGAAGAGAGCCGTCATCACGCCGTGCGAGAACATCTGCATCCCTGCACCCACAAACCCGGTCCTGCTCATCGAAGCCAGGCCGAACATCACCAGCCCCATATGCGAGACGGACGAGTAGCCGATGACGTATTTGAAATCGGTCTGCACCATGGCGATAAAGGCGCCATAAACGACGTTGATCAGCGCCAGGAAGAGGACGACAGGCATCCACATCTGCGCGCCCTGGGGAAGCAACATCATCCCGACCCGCAGGGCCGCGAACGCCCCCAGCTTCATCAACACCCCGGCGTGGAACATGGAGACGGCGGTGGGCGCGGCCACGTGACCGACCGGGCTCCAGTTGTGGAACGGGAAGAGACCGCCCAGGACCGCAAACCCCATAAAAACCATCGGGAACGCCCAGGCCTGAAACCCCGGTGAGAAGTTGGCCTGCTCCAGCGCAATCATATCGAACGTGCCGAGGCCCGAGGCGAAGTACATGCCGAGCGCACCGACGAGTGCAATGACCGAGCCGATAAAAAGGTAGAGGGTGAGCTTCATTGCCGCGTATTCGCGGGTCACCTTCCAGCCCCAGATCGCAATCAGCAGGTACATGGGGAAAACGGCGATTTCATAGAAGAAGAACAGCATGAACAGGTCGAGCGCCACAAACACGCCGAACACGCCCGTCGCCAGAATAAACAGGAAGGCGAAGAACTCTCGCGGGCGGTCATCGATCTTCCAGGAGATCAGCACCCCCGTAAACATCACGATCCCGGTTAGGAGGACCAGCGGTGCATTGAGGCCGTCCACGCCCACATAATAGGACACGCCCAATTGTGGCAGCCAGCCATATTTTTCAACAAACTGGTACCCGCCCACCCCCTCGTCGTAGCCAAAATACACGAAGATCGAAAGCAACAGGGTGAACGCCGCCGCACCGAGCGCAGCAACGCGGATTTCGTTCTGCTTCTCGCCCGGAACGAGCAGGAGCAATAGCCCGGCTGCGAGCGGGGTAAAAACAATGATGCTGAGAATTGGAAATGCCATAAAATCACCTCAAGCCGAGGAAGTCCTTTTATCCAAAAAGCGCCGTAACGGTGTGATTGATCACACCCAGCAGCCAGCCCGGCCAGATACCCAGCCACAACATTAGGGCCATCAACGGGACGATCACCAGCAATTCGCGTTTATCAATCTCTTTGAGGTGGCCGATCCATTCCTTGTTTACCGGCCCGTGCAGGGTGGATTTGATCCCTTTGAGGATGTAGGCCCCGGTAAACAACAGGCCAATCATGCTGAGCGCGGTATGGAGTGTCAACACTGGCCAGGCGCCCCGCACCACGAGGAACTCGGAGACGAACCCGTTGAGGCCGGGCAGGCCCAGCGAGGCCATCGAAGTGAAGATCAGGATGCCGCCATAAACCGGGATCAGCGGGAAGAGACCGCCATATTTGGTCAGGTCACGCGTATGGGTACGGTCGTAAAGCACACCGACGAGGAAGAACATCCCCGCCGCGGACAGCCCGTGGTTGAACATTTGCAGCACAGTGCCATTCATGGCAATCACGGCGTTTTCCGTCCCCACCGAGAGGGCCGCGGCGGCAATGCCGAGCACGACAAATCCCATATGGTTCACGGAAGAGTACGCCACCAGCCGCTTGAAATCCGTCTGCCCATAGGAGGCAAAGGCCCCGAAGATGATCGCCATCACAGCCAGGAAGGCAATGGCCCCGGCAAAATATTTTGCCTGGTCGGGGTAAAGGGGGAGCACCAGCCGGATGAAACCGTACGCGCCCAGTTTGAGCAGCACCCCGGCCAGGATCATTGACCCGGCGGTGGGGGCTTCGGTATGCGCATCGGGGAGCCAGGTGTGGAATGGCCAGACGGGGACTTTGAGCGCAAAAGCAATCGTGAAGGCCCAGAAGGCAATCGTCTTCACCTGTGCAATATCAAGCCCAAAATACGTACCGCTCAATGAAGTCCACGAGCGGTAAAGCTCTGGCAGGTCAAACGTCCCGGAGACCACCCCGATCATCTGGATCGCCAGCAACAGGCCGAGCGATGCGCCCATGGTGTAGACCATAAATTTGAACGAGGCATACGTCCGGGCGGGGACGACCATGCCGCCCCACAGTTTCCGCTCGCCGGTGGCGCTCCCCCACTGGTTGATCAGGAAATACATCGGGACGAGACCGATCTCATAGAACACGAAGAAGATCAGCAGGTCGAGCGACATAAACACGCCAAGCATGCCCGTTTCCAAAAACAGGAAAAGGATCATGTAGGCTTTAACGCGGTCGCTGATGCCAAAGGAGGCCAGGATGGCCAGCGGGGTCAGGATCGCCGTGAGCAGGATCATCGCCAGCGAAATCCCGTCCACGCCAAGATGGAAGGACGAATTAATCGCTTCGTACCAGGCCGCCTGCTCCTCAAATTGGAAACCGGTCGCAGTGGGATCAAACCTGAACCACAGGATGAGGGACAGGGCCAAGGGGATCAGACTCCCGATGAAAGCGGCCACACGAAGGAGTTTTTTCTCCTCCCCCGGCAGGAACAACAAAACCAGCCCGGCGACGACCGGCGAAAAAAGTATGGCTGTCAACAAATGTTCGGTGAAGAAATCCATCAAAAATCTCCCATCTACACTTGGGCGAGAATATAGATAAATACGGCGAGTACGACAACGATGACCAGCACGACGTTCATATACTGCTGGATGCGGCCAGACTGGATTCCACGGAACTCGCGGCCAAAGCCTTTGACCCCGTTTCCAAGCAAGTCGGCAGCGCCGGTGATGACCGGGGTCTCAAAGCGATCCCGGAAGATGCCGCCGAGCGAAAAGGCAACGCGGGCGATGCCGTGGAGGAAACCGTCAATGACGCCGCGATCCATGGCAGGGGTGAAGACTTCGGAAATCCAGTTAAATAAACGGACAAAAGTGGCCTGGTACAGTTCATCCAGGTAATACTTGTTTTGGAGGACGGTGTGCAGGCCGCCGAGCATCTTCTTGACCGGGTCAGTAGCGCCCGCCTTGTATTTGCGATAAACGAGCCAGCCGAGAAACAGGCCGCCCAGCGCCACAACGAGCGAGGCAATCAGCGGGATCACGTTGAACGCGGGGGCCTTTTCGATCATGGCTGCCGGAAGCGTGGCGGACACGCCATGAATGAAGTTGGCGACCAGCCCCCCGAGGATGGGGAAATCTTCGGGGATACCGGCCCACCCGGCGGCCACGGCGAAGACCGAAAGGATCACGAGCGGAGCCGTCATCGTCCAGGGAGTCTCATGGGCGTGTTCAGCTTCCTTCGTGCGCGGTTCGCCAAAGAAGGTGAGCATGATCTGGCGCATAGTGTAGAAGGCGGTCAGCAGGGCGGCAATGGCGAGCGTCCAGAAAACGGCGGTATGCCCGTGCGCCCAGGCGTCAGCCAGGATTTCATCCTTGGACCAGAAACCGGCGGTGATGAACGGGAAACCGGACAGGGCGAACCCGCCGATCAGGAATGTCCAGAAGGTGACGGGCATTTTCTTGCGCAGGCCGCCCATATTCATCATATCCTGCGGGTCCACGTCGTGGTTGCCCGTATGCAGGACGCCATGCTCCATGCCGTGGATGACGGAGCCGGAGCCAAGGAAGAGCAGGGCCTTGAAGAAGGCGTGGGTCAGCAGGTGGAAGGCGGCGGCGACGTATGCGCCAATGCCCAGTGCGGCGATCATGAAGCCAAGCTGGGAAATCGTCGAGTAGGCGAGCACGCGCTTGATGTCGTTTTGTGCGACGGCGATGGTGGCGGCAAAGAGGGCGGTGAATGCGCCGATGAAGGCCATTACCGTCATGGCCGGGGTCAGCCCATGTTCCGCGCCGGCGGCGAGAATGGGGAAAATGCGGATGACCATGTACACGCCGGCGGAGACCATCGTGGCCGCGTGAATCATGGCGGACACGGGGGTGGGGCCTTCCATGGCGTCGGGCAGCCAGACGTGCAGGGGGAATTGCGCCGATTTGCCGACCGTCCCAATGAAGAGCAGCAGGCCGATCAACCCCGCAGCGCTGAGGCCGAGGAACCCGCCGACTGCCGCGTCATGCACGAGGCGATCCAGCACTTCCGGGCTGAAGATGACGCTGTAGCTCAGGCTGCCCGCCGCCGAGTAAAGGTAGGCCAGGCCGAGCAGCATGAACACATCGCCGATGCGCGTGGTCATAAAAGCCTTGATGGCGGCGGCGCGAGCGGATGGCTTCGCAAACCAGAAGCCGATCAGGAGATAGGAGCACAGCCCCATAATCTCCCAGCCGACAAAGAGGGTCAGCAGGTTATCAGAGACCACCAGGACGAACATGCCGAAGGCAAACAGGCTGATGAAGGCGAAGAAACGGGAATAATTCGGCTCGACGGAGAGGACGGTGTGCTGGTGGCCGTGTTCGTCCGTGACCGTGGCCCCATGGGGTGGCAGACCCTTTTGGTCGTGCTCCCCCTCGGGCTGGCCGAAGTTGTGATAGCCCACACTGTAGATGAAGATCATCAAAACAGTCCAGCAGACGAAGAAGAGAGTGAGCGCGCTCAGGGGGTCAATATTCACCCCAATCTGGAACGCGCCATCCCCAAGGGGCAGCCAGTCCATCGCAGAGTGGAGGGGATGTTCGCCGAGGCCGTGCAAGCCATGTTCACCCGTAACAGCCCGGAAGAAAACGACCATCCCGGCCAGCCAGGAGAGGAACGCCGCGCCGATACCGATGGTGTGGCTGAGCGCCTTGTTCCGGTTCGCCAGCAGGACGATCAGGAAAAATGAAACCAGCGGAGGCAGGGGAAGCAGCCAGATGAGTTGTTCGGTTGCCATGAATTCTCCAGGAATTACCAGCGCAGCAGGTCAATGTTTTCGGCAATGACCGTTTGGCGGCGGCGGTAGAGCGAAATGACCAGCGCCAGACCGACAGCCACTTCGGCGGCGGAAACGGCGAAGACGATGATGGTGAAGACCTGCCCGGCAATGACTTCCGGGGCGGAATAGCGCCAGAAGGCGACGAGGTTGATGTTGACCGCGTTGAGCATCAATTCGACGCCCATCAGGATGGCAACCGCGTTTTTGCGGGAGAGGACGCCAAACAGGCCGAGGGAGAAAAGGGCGGCGGCCAGGATGAGATACCAGGAGAGAGGGATCATGATGGGCTCCTAATTGTCCCGGTCCCAGGCCACGACAATCGCGCCGATCAGGGCGGCCAGGAGGAGAACGGAGGCGACCTCAAAAGGCAGGATAAATCCATTGGGATCAACCAACCCCATTCCCAGGTCTGTTACCGTGTCCAAGCCGGCAGGGAAAATCGGGGCATCCGCAGATGAGCCGCCCCACCCCAGCAAAATCCACGTGATCCCGGCAAACAGCGCCAGCGAAGATAACCCGACCCACCAGCCATTGGCGTTCGTCTGCGGGCCGGTATCTGCCATAACGCGCCGGGTCAGCATGACCGCGAAAATGAATAGGATGGCAATCGCACCGATATAGACCACGACCTGCACCACGGCGAGGAACCCGGCATCCAGCAGGACAAAAACCACCGCCGTCATAAACAGCGTGGAAATCAGCCAGAGGGCGGCGCGCACGAGGTTGCGCACGGTAACGACCATAAAGGCCGAAACCAGGAGCATGAGGGAAACAACGAGAAAAATGATTTGCACAGGAGTCATCAAAAATTCTCCATTTACGAAGCGGGCGCTTCCAGAACAGGGGCTTCAGCGGGCATTTCGGGTGCGGGCGGGCGGGCGACCGGGCGCGGCTGACCGACCACGGCGCGGGGCGGGCGTTGGGCCGCGCGCTTCTTCATAATGGCATAGGCGGCCCAGCCAATCAGGATGTTTGCGCTGAGATGGGCGAGGGTGCGGATCACCGGCCCCTGGGCAACCACAAGGTTATCCAGCAAGGCAGTCACCATCAGGACGACGAGCGCCAGCGGGGTCAGGAATTTCCAGTTATAGGAGAGCATATGGTCAATACGGATACGCGGTAATGTGCTGCGCACCCAGACCACGAGGAAATACACGGCTAGCGATTTCACCATAAACCAGGCCCAGCCCACCAGGGGGAATTGATCCCCCCAACCCTGCCAGCCCCCGAGGAAGAGCGTCATCGTCAGCACGGAGATCGTAAACGCGTGCAGGAACTCGGCGGCGAAGATCATGGCAAACTTTGCGCCGGAATATTCAATGTGGAACCCAGCCACGATTTCCGACTCGGCTTCCAGCAGGTCAAACGGCGTGCGCCCCACTTCCGCCACCGAACTGACAAAGAAGATGAACGCCGCAATCGGGGCCATGAAGAAGAAGATGGAGTACCAATGCTCCTGCTCCGCCACGATCCCACCCATCCCCATGTTGCGCGCCAGCAATACCGGCACCAACAGCGAGAGCACCATCGGCACCTCATAAGAGACCAGTTGCGCCACCGTGCGGAACGCGCCGAGCAGGGCAAATTTGTTGTTGGATGACCAGCCGCCGATCAACGTCGCCACAATCCCCAGCGACCCGACTGCAACGATGTACAACACGCCCACGTTCAAGTCCGTGCCGATCCAATCCTCCGCAAAGGGTACAACTGCCCAAATCAGGAGGACGGACAGAACCGCCATAATCGGGGCCAGATTGAAAACCGCCTTATCTGCCCCGGCTGGCGTGGTATCTTCCTTAGTAAAGAGTTTGAGGATGTCGGCAAACGTCTGGCCGAGGCCATAGGGGCCAACCCGGTTGGGGCCAAGCCGGTCCTGCATGCGGGCCGCCAGTTTGCGCTCCAGCCAGATCAGGAAGATGACAAACAGCATGCCAAAATTGGCGACCAGGAAGACCCCCAGGAATGTGTTTATCACGGTAATCAGCCCGTCTGTCATGTCCCAGCCGGTAAAGAGGACGGTCAGCCAGTTGGCGAGGAAAAGTATGGGATCCTTAATAAATTCCATCATCGCTCCTGCAAAAAAGAGAGGCCGGGGATTACCTCAGCCTCTCAAAATTATTTAATGCCACTCCAGGATGCCCCGGTTCCAGGCATATACCAGCCCGCCCGCCAGAATCAGGATAAAAATAACCCCTTCCATCACGGCGAAGAACGGGAGTTGGCCGTAGGCCACCGCCCAGGGAAACAGGAAAACGGTCTCCACATCAAAAATCAGGAAGACCAGCGCATAAATGTAATATTGCACCTTGAACTGCACCCACGTCTCCCCCACCGTTTCCATCCCGCACTCATAGGTCTCCGCCTTGGCCGCATTGCCCCGCTTTGGCCCAATCACGGCGGCGACAAGAATGGGCATGGCAGGGAAACCGATTGCTACAAAAATCATGATGCCGACAAACAGCCAGGTATTCAGCATACTTTGATCCTCCAACCAACGGAACACATGGGAAACCTATTCGTTTCCGCGGTGTTTATCTGCCCAGGCAGACAATGCGGCGGATTGTACCATGCGCAAACCTGCTTGTGCAATATCTCGCAATCGGGAGGTACTCCGGGTGGAATAAGCGGGAGCGCGCGCCTTTCACAGGGGGCGGCTGACCCCTCACGGGAGGCCGCGCCCCGCGCACCCCGGCAGTTTTCCCGTCCCCGGATGATTTGTTCACCCGGATAAAAGACTGCGGCCAACGCACTTCAACTACGTGATAACCATTCACCCTGAGCGGAGCCCGACCTGTTTTGGTCGGGCGCAGTTGAAGGACAGACGTAGTCGAAAGACAGCCACACTCGAAGGACACGTCAAGCGAAAACCCTCGTTATGAGAAACCCGTTAGAGTTGAATCCCACCCGCGGGATCAAACTTTCCGGGATGTATAATCCGGCCCAGGTAAGCCCGATGAAACAAGCCTCTGCCCCTCCCCGCTGGTGGGATTTCCCCGCTGCCTTGATCCTGCTCGTGGCGTTGTATCTGGCCGCGGTCCGGCTGGCCGCCACCAACTGGACCGACGAACTGGGGATTGTGCAAACCGTCGTGGTTTTTGGGACGATTTCCGGGCTGGCGCTGGGGCAGAGCATCTTTTCACGCAGACAGGTGGCGGGGTTTGCCGCCGCCTACGCACTCTTCATTATCTTCTGGCAATTTGGCCTGATTTTTGGCGAAGGCGTCGAGTGGAGCGAACGGCTCCTGAGCCTGCTGGGGCGGCTGGGTGTATCCGCGGGCAACCTGCTCCGCCAGCGCGCGGTGACAGACCCCATCCTCTTCCTGTTCCTGATGGCCGGGCTGTTTGCCATCCTGAGCGCACACGCTGGCTACACGCTTTCCCGCCACGCCAACGCCTGGCGCACCACCCTGCCCACCGGGCTGGCCCTCTTCATTATCCATATCCACGACCCATTCTGGACCTCGCGCTCCTGGTTCCTGGCCGGGTACATTTTCCTCGCCCTCCTGCTCCTGGCGCGGCTGCACTTCCTGCACAAACGCGCGGCCTGGCGGGAAAACCACACGCACCTGCCCCCTTACGTCGGGCTGGATTTCCTGCGGGCCACCATCCTCGCCGCCGGGCTGTTGATCGTCCTGGCCTGGACGGCCCCGGCCTTGGCCGCCGGCCTGCCGCCCGCCCAGCAAGCCTGGGAGACGATCTCGCGTCCCTTGTACGAGGCGCGTGCCCGCATGAGCAATGCCTTTGCCGCCCTGCAGGCCACCGTGGGCGTGGTGCAGGATTATTATGGCGACGTCCTGCCGCTGGGCCGCGGCAACACGCTGACCGATGTAGTCGTGTTCACCGTGGATGCACCCCAGCCGCCCGCCGGGGTGCGCTATTACTGGCGCGCGCGCGCCTATGACAGCTGGACGGGCAGCGATTGGGAGGCCCTTCCCACGGATGTCGTCAATCTTGAGCCGGATGCGCCCGACCTTGTGATGCCAAACCTCAGTGGCCGCTGGGAGGCCGAGTTCACCTTTACCGCGGCGATTCCGCTCGCCACCATCTTTGCCGTCCCCCAACCCCTGGCAGTCAGCCGCCCGGTGAAAGCCGATTTACTCTCCCCCGCCGGCAGCCCGGCGGACATCCTGCGGATGTCTGTGACCCCTTCCGTGCGCCCCGGCGAGATCTACCGCGTCCGCTCCTCCCTGACCAGCGCCACCGTCGCCGAACTCCAGGCCGCTGGGACCGCTTACCCCGACTGGGTGGCCGCCCGCTATTTGCAATTGCCCGACTCGATCACCACCCGCACGCGCGACCTGGCCGCCGAAATCGCCGCCCCGTATACCAACGCCTACGACATCGCCGAAGCCGTGACCCAGTGGATGCGGGAAAACATCACCTACAACGCCACCTTCCCCGTCCCCCCGCAAAACCGCGACATCCTCGACTACATGCTCTTTGACCTTCAAGAGGGGTTTTGCAACTATTACGCCACTGCCGAAATCATCCTGTTGCGCTCGCTCGGCATCCCGGCCCGGCTCGCCGTTGGCTATGCCCAGGGCGAACTGAGCGCCGAAACCGGCCTCTACACCGTGCGCCAGAAGGACGCCCACGCCTGGCCCGAAGTCTACTTCCCCGGCATCGGCTGGGTGGAGTTTGAGCCGACCGTCAACCAGCGCCCGCTCCGCCGCCTGACCGGTAACCCAGGCGGATCTGGAGCCGGTAATCCTTCCGGGTCGGATGATCCCACAGGCAATCCCGACGGCTTGAACGCCCCTGAAGAACAGAATCTCGAAGCGCTGCTGGGGTTTGAGGAAGGCCAACCCAGCCCAAATCTGACGGCCGTGGCCGCAGAGGGGACGCGCACCCCCTGGGTGTGGCTGGCCCTTTTGGGGATCGGCATCCTCGTGGGCGCGTTCTTCACCTGGTACCGCGCCCGCCTCAATGACCTGGTCAATCCCATGGTCCCGATCTCCGTTCAAGTTGAAAAGCGGATCCAGCGGGCCGGGATCAGGCCGCCGGGTTTCCTGCGGACGATGGCTTACCGCGCCGCCCTGCCCCTTGAAGCGCGCGCCTATGAGCAAATCAACCGCTCCCTCCGCACCCTGGGCGCCGCACCCGACCCGCATTTCACGCCATCCGAGCGGGCGGGGAAATTGCAGGCCCTGCTCCCCGCCGCCGCCGAACCCATCCAGGCGTTGTTGCGTCAATACCTTGCGCTCGCCTTTGGCTCCAGTGAACATAACGGCCACGCCAGCCCGGAGACGGCACAACAGGCCGCCCGCACCCTGCGCAACCAGACCTTTGGCGCGTTGTTCCAGCGTGTGTTCAGCCGGTTCCAGGATACGCGGCGAAGGGATACGCTGGTGTGATTTTTAAGAGGGGGAACGGGATTTATGGGGGGAACTGGAAAATTTCAGGCAGCCAGGAATAATGCAGGGGATCATAAGCGGCGAGATATTCATAAGCCCCAATATCGCACGCACCCGAACGCGGCAGGCCGCGCTGGTCGGTGAGGATGGGGTTGCCCAGATCATCGAAACACCCCGCCGGGTTGCCGCCGTTAACGGCCGGGCTGGAGAAGGCGAGCGGGGCGAAGAGGGCTTCTTCGTTAGCGGGAAATGGGAACGATTGGGCAAAACCCTTTACCGGGAAGATCAACGCGGACACATTTAGAATATCATTCGGGGTTGAAAGTATGATGCAGCCGGTGGTATCGTCAATCAGGTTGTAGCCCAAAGACTGGATGGGATCACCTGTACAATTGCTTCCATTCCATGCGAATATCGAGTTTTGCAAGGTGACGATGCCGCCCGAAGCGTTTTTAATGCCGGAGCTGTTGAAAGCGAACGTACTATTGTAAAAATGCAGGTCTGCCCCGCCTGCGTTGAAGATGGTGGTGTCTCCACCGGAACTGCGCGCGATGGTAGTGTTAATAAAAGTGACTGAACCTGTGTTGTAGAGTGCAGTAGCGGGCGTGGTATAGGGGTTGAAATTGTCAATAATTACGCTGTCCCGCATGGTCAGGGCACCGCTGTTGCCAATGGTCGTTGTGAACCAATCCCCGTAATCCTCCACGACGCTTTGTGTCAGGGTCATCACCCCACCGTTTGCAATCCCACCGCTGCGGTTTCCTGAAACGATAATATTCGTGCCACTAAAGATACCGGAATTGACGATCCCTGGACCGAAATTATTTTCGCTAAAACCATTTAATAAGGTGAAATCTCCCGCATTGATCAAACCGGTGCCATTAGGGGCCCACACCCAAAGGTCTGATACTTTTACCACTCCATGATTTTCCAATCCGTCACCGTTTTGAGTGTAAAAGCTCAAATTGATTAATCGGACTGTAATACCTGATGAAATGTAACCACCACCATTGGTCCCTTGAACCGCTGACGTACCAAAGGTTTGAACAGTGAACGTGCTGTCCCAACCGGCCGAGAGAATAGCCCCCTGATCGATGATGAGAGCATATTCCCCATTGCTCATATAACCCCCGGCCCCAATCAAAATCGTGTCGCCGGTCGAAAAACCCGGCTTGTCCAACGGCGCAGAAATCGTTTTGCATGGCGCTTGGGACGTTACGCAACTATTTTCATCGTCCCCTGTGGTTGCAACATACCAGATCTCCGACACCCTGGCATTCGCAGGCAAAATCGGATTTTGGGACAGCATGGCGACAATGAACAAAACGATAAACAGCGTTCTTTTCAAGGTGTTTTATGGATAAGCAGGAGGAGCAAAAGGAGCGGATGGCGGCGGGGGATAAGGGCCTGTAAAGACTTCAACTTCCTCGTGTGAAATGAGCGGCAAAAAGATCGTTTCCGGCCACGGCCACGGGGGTAGTGGCGCTGCAAACATATCATACACCCGGTAGTAGGCTGGCTTTGGGCAATATGAGTAGGTCGTTGTGGGCCGCCTGGGATTGAGTACGGGCGTGATGCATGCGCTTTTGCTTGGGTTCCACAACTTGTCATTCCGATCCCAGAACAGCAGTGGATCCAGATATTCCAGGTAAGTTATTGCAAGCGTTTCGGATATCCCACGAGAATTTCTCATCCACCAATATCGCCAGGTATCCTGATCATTCGTCCCCCAAATGGTATATCCGGTACAACCCGGAAAGCCATTCCGGGTGGAAACCTCGTTGACCACAATGCACGCCCAGGCAATCTCAGCGAACACTTCTGCCTGTGGCACATAATACGTCTGGACGCCTGTTGCAGCGAGAGGGTAAACAATCGGCCTATCGTAATAGGTGGAATCCCAAAACGTGACGTCAACTTCGGTAATTTTCACCTCCACGCCCAACTCCCTGTTAATTCGACTCATTGTTGCCGTCAGTTGGCTGAAATTATGCGGAGCAGCAGGGTCAGTCGCATACGGGTCATAAAACAGGTGCGTTTGGAAGCCAATTCCGTCCAGGGGCATGCCGTTATCAATTAGGGGATCAAGGTACGCAATCATTCCAGTAACTTTAGCTCCGGTGTAGCCGTCGTATTCAAAACCAAAGTCATTGTACATGAGTTTCAGGTCAGGGCGCGGGCTGGGAAGGCAACCCATCCGGGCCTCATCCGCGAAGCGATAGGCTTTATCAATGAAGTCGGAAATTTCCCACCAGATACCTACTTCCCTAATGGTTCCATTGGAATCGAACGCCTCATTGACAATATCGGCTGCATAAACCGTGTATTCACCATCATCTCGTTGAAAAGAACAATATTGGGAAATGATGGTTTTAATATGGTCTTCCATTAGCCGTTCCCTGGCTGCAAGGCTCAAACTTATAGTGCTGGTGATGACAGTATCTTCGTCAAGCCAAGGCGGAAGCGCATCTTCCAGATACCAAACCAGCGGGGTCATATAAACACCTACGTTATTCTCCCCGGCCCAATTCATTAGGCCAGTTGTGCCTGTCGTAACACCCCCCCACTCCCACTCGTCCTCTTCAGCATATGCAATCCAGCAGTCATAATCGTCATGCTGTCCTATAGGAGGCAAGTCGCCGTGCGCGATCACCCAATCGGTAACAGATTTACTATAATCGGGATCAGTTGGAGTTAACATCCATTCCGGCGGGCAGGGGTGAATATTTTTGAACTCCATCCTGTTGCCGGGTGTCACCGAGTCGAAATTTGGGGGTATCGTATTATTGAAATACGGCGTATTGAAATGGTCATCATTGACCCCTACGAGAATTCCGTTGTCTGCGGCAACGCTTTTAAGCGATGGAAAAGTACCCGCAGCGTTTGCCTCCGAAAGCCAATAACCGGGCAGGAAGAGCACCAATACAAATAACAAAATCAAGATTGCAACAATCGCCATCCGTTTTCCCTTCATGACAAAATTCTCCTCTTGTTGAAAAAAAAACAGGGATTGGGCAGTTGCGGTGTGCGTTGCGATGCCCCAGTTCCCCAAGGTGATAGAACTGCCATCAGCATAGCATTTTTTTTTTTTCGCTTTGTCAAGCCCCAATATTCGCATAGCACCTTCGATTACAATTCCTCCCGTCATGAGCGACTCCACCACCACCGCCGCGTTTACCATTGACCTCCAGCTTGAACAGCTCGCCAAAACTGCCGCCCAGGTGATGGAACGCCTGCGGGCCAGCCGCAGCAGCATCCCCACGGATACCTATGACGCGCTGACCATGCTGGCGACGCAATTGCACCAGATCAGCAACCGGGTCAAACGCAGCGAAGAGGAACGCGACAACCTGCTCGCCCTGGCCGACATCAGCCAGATCATCAATTCATCACTTGACCTGAACACCGTCCTCCAGATCGTCATGGATACCATCATCCGGCTGACGGGCGCGGAACGCGCCTTCCTCATGCTCAAGGATGCCGAAGGGGAACTGGAAACCCGCATGGCCCGCAACTGGGAACGCGAAACCCTGCTGGCTTCCGAGATGGAAGTCAGCCGCACGATCATCAACCGCGTGGCCCACGAGAACAAAGCCGTCCTGACGACCAACGCACAGGAAGACCCGCGTTTTGGCGGACAGGAGAGCATCGTCACCTACAGCCTGCGCTCCATCCTGTGCGTCCCCATGACCCTCAAGGGGAGTGTGACCGGCGTCATCTATGCCGACAATCGCATCCGCACCGGGCTGTTTACCGAAGTCGAGCGCAACCTGCTGGCCGGGCTGGCGAACCAGGCCGCCATTGCCATCGAGAATGCGCGCCTCTTCGAATCCGTCCGCAATACCCTCGCCGAGGTGACCGAACTCAAGAATCTGATGGATAACGTGTTTGCCTCCATCGCCAGCGGGGTGATCACGGCGGACGTGGAAGACAATATCCTGCTGTGCAACCAGGCGGCGCGGCGCATTCTGGGGCGTGAAGATGTGGACATCCTCGGCCACCGGCTGGACCACGTATTGCTCCCCATCGCCCAGGCGCTCAACGAATACGTGGCGCATGCCCGGCGGGACGGGGCCTCCATCATGGGGCGGGAATTCAGGATGCAGATGCCCAATGGGGCGCGGCTTGACCTCAGCTTGAACATCTCCCCTCTCCGGGATGCGCGCGAGAATACACAGGGCGTCGCCATCGTCATGGACGATCTCACCGAAAAGAACCGCCTGGAGGGCCAGCGCAGACTATTTGAGCGGATGGTCTCCCCCCTTGTCATCGCCCAGCTCAACCCGGACGCGTTGCAACTCGGCGGGTCACGCTCGGTCATTACCTGCCTGTTTGCCGATATCCGCGGGTTTACCAGTTTGAGCGAGAGCACGGACCCGGAGAAGCTGATTACCGTTCTCAACCGCTATCTCTCCGCCGCGGCGGATGCCATCCTCGGGCAGGCTGGGACGATTGATAAATTTATGGGGGACGGGATCATGGCCTGGTTCAACGCCCCGCTCCCGCAGGCCGACCATGCCCTGCGCGCGGTGCGCGCCGCAGTCGGCATCCGGCAGGCTGTGGAGGCCCTGCACCGCGAATTGCCCCGCGAGGAGCATCTATTTGTCGGGGTGGGGATTCATTTTGGGGAGGCCGTATTGGGGCTGATCGGGACGGAAGCCCGGCTGGAATACACGGCCATCGGGGACAGCGTGAATACGGCCAAGCGCATCCAGGAGAATTCCGCGCCGAACCAGATATTGATCAGCGCGCCGGCTTACGAGCTGGTGCACGAACACATCTACGTCCGCCCGGTGGAAGCGATGGAGGCCAAGGGGAAGCGGGACCCCGTTGAGGTGTTTGAGGTAATTGGGTTAAAGTAGGGCATAAACAAGTGACAGTCACCTCAAAAGGTGACTGTCACTTTTCGTTTTCAAGAGGGGAAACGCAGGTTGCAGGGGTCACGTCCCCTCTTGAACCCCGTCCATTCCCTCTTGTGGGAACAGGGCAGCCTTCATCTCCAGGAAAACTTTCTTAAATTTGCGCCCCTCGGGGGTATCCGGCAATTCAGCCGGATCGGTGATGACGGGCACATCCGCCTGATACGCGCCATCCACATATTTGATCGCCGCCCCAAAATCGCGCGCCCAACGGATGAGGAACTGGTTGGCGGGCATGAGGGTGCCGCGCAGGGTGCGCACGCCGCCGCGCCCGGCCAGCAGGTAAAGCAGGCCGAGCAGGACGGTACCCAGCCCGCGGCGGTGCATGGTATCTATGACCGCAACGGCCACTTCGGCCACGCCCGCCTCGCCGGGGAGGCAGACGTAGCGCGCCACGCTAAAACCGGGGAAGTCCGGGGCGGCGGGGTCGAGCGCACCCCAGGCGACGTGGGAGACCTGATCGACTTCGGTAAGGAACTCAAGTTGTTGGGGGGTGAGGGCGGCGACGGGTGCAAAAAACCGCAGGTAACGGTTTTCCATGCTCATCATTTTCAGCCCGGCGATAAAACGGGGTTTGTCTTCCGGACGCACCGGGCGGAGCAGGATGGGCGTCCCGTCGCGCAGGCTGGTATGGATTTCGGGAAGGAAGCCTTCCGGGGAAAGGCCTTCCGAGGGAAGGACGGGCATCTCAGGAAAAGTGGGCGGGCAACTGCCGCACCGGGAACACGATCTCCCCCTCAGCGGGATGCCCGAGGCGGACGGCGTCCGGTGTGCGGGCGGCAAAGCGCGCCGTGAACGCGCCCACGAGCGCATCCAGTTCGGCGGGCGTGTGCAGCATCTCCAGCGGCAGGATGCCCTGCAACAAGCGATGGCGGGTGATTTCTTCAAATACGCTCATCGGGTTGGGAACGTTGACCTGGTTGATATACAGGACCAACTGTCGCTGGATGCGGCCCTCGAGGGAATTCCGCGGGAAAGGAACGCGCCCGAGGAGGGCGGTAAACGCCCCGTGAGGATACACTTCGATAGAGAACCGCGCCCCCTCAGGGATGGTGGACGGAGCCGCCGGGAATCCCGTGAAACCAAGCTGATCCAGCGCCCCAAAAACGCCCATTGCCCCGCCGGCCGCCTCCCCGGCATACGCGGTGCGCGCCGCTTTGATCCCGCGGAGGCGAATCTCGTATTCGGCCACCCGCCAGCCATCCCAGCGGCCAGGCTTGGGCACGGGCTGGAGGCTGGCGCGGAATTCCTCGCGGGCCAGCCAGCCCTGCGCGGCGCGGCGCGGGCCGTTCACCGCCACGATGGCAGAGTCCAGCCCGGCGGCATAGGCCAGCACTGCATCCCGGCTCCCCAGCCCGAGCGCGAGAAGATTGAGATCATCATCCAACGCCGCAAAGGCCAGCGGACGCCTGCCGCTGGATGGCTCAATGCCGAGAAAGGCGGTGCGGGTGAAGAGCATGGCTGGCTCCTATGACTTTGAGGCTTTCCTGCCGGGCGCCATGTCCCGCGCGACAGGGGAAGCCGGGCTATCCGCTGAGGAGGTCGGGCCGGAACCGGCAGAATTGGAGTGGATCACCGGCAGGAAAATCTTGTGGGCCGGTTCGACTGTGGAGGTGGGGGTGGGCGACGGAGTCGGGGTGGTGGGAGTGGGAGTAGCCGTTGGCGTGGAGGAAGGAGTCGGGGTGATGTTGGTGGTGATATCGAGGAAGACCGCGGTATACGCGCCCCAATTGCCAGCCGTATCCTGGCCGCGGACATAAATGAGGTGGCGGCCACCAGCCCAGCCGGTGGTGTCCACCTGGGCAGTGGCATTCTCCACTTTGGAATTGAAGTTGCCATCGGTGGGAGACATGGGGATGGCGAGGGGGACCGTGGTCGTGACCCAGTCCGGTACATCAATGTAGTACTCAGCGGCGGCGATGTTCTGCGTAGCCTCGGTGCCGTTGGAATTGTTGAAACGCGTATCGTCCAGCACGGCGTCCAGCGTGACCACTGTCCCCGCCGGGACGGAGCCAGTGGAGACGCTGACTGTAGTCGCATCGGGGCCGGCAGGGGTCATGTAGGGGGTGCGCGCAATTTTTGCGGCGTAGATCAGGGCGGGCAGGTTGTCGGGATAGATGGTATTTTCAAACACGGCGCAGCTTTGGAAAAAGGATGTCCCCAGTTCAAAAGTGTAGGCTGGGACGCCCATATCGCCATAGATAAAGTCGTCAGTTGTGCCGTCGGTAATGTAAAGTTCCACGGCCTGTTCCGGGGTGTAGTTGTTGAACCAGGCAAATTTGCGGCCAAGCGTTTGCATGTCCGTACCGTTGGGGGCGTCGGTGGTTGTATAGCCCCAGGGCCAGAGGACGAGCTGGCTGTAGCTGTGGACATCAATATAGACGCCAGTGGCATCTTCCGGTGCGGGGTCGGTTGAACCTGAGCCGCGCTGGTCAGGGAAGATGGATTGTGCGTACGACTGCATGGCTATCGTTTCCGGTTCAGAACCGGCGGATGGGCCGCGGAAGGTGTCCGAACAGGCCGAGGCGCTGGAGCCGCCGCAGCAACCCCAGTTGTAGGAGTAATTGCGGTTGAGGTCAATGCCGCGGGTGTTGGTGTTGGCACAGAAATTATTGTTGGTATTTTTGCGCCAGAGCAAACCGGTCTCGGCGTATTTGCGGCCATCCGGGTTGGTCTGGAGCATGAGGTGGATTTCGTGGCTGTCCAGCAGCCAGGTGATATCCGGGTCAATGCCATAGTTGGCAATCAGGTGTTCGGCGTAGCGGGTGACCAGCTCGGCGGTGGCATATTCGCGGGCGTGGATGGCCGCGGTGATAAAGAGTTTGGGTTTGGGGCCGGGGGTGGACTGGTTGGTGAGGATGAGCACCTGCATGTCATACCCATCGTTGGCGTTCTGGGTCTTTTCCCAGGAGTCACCCACATCAATCCATTGCGCCAGGTTGGGATGGTTTGCAGCCAAATCGGCGGCGGTCTGGAAGGTCTCCTCGACGGTGCGATAGCAGGCGAAGCCGGGGATGCCGCTGCCTGAGTCGATGCGCGGGGCGTTGATCTCGGCGGTGACTTGTTCATCCACTTCGATGCGGACAAAGCCGATGGATTCGAGGATGGCGATCTCGTTTTCGGTGACGCCGAGAACGATGTATCCGCCTACCTTGTTGACCTCCCAGGGTTCGGTAAACTGCATGAGTTCGTCCACCTGGCTGAGGTCGCTGTAATAGGCGCGCACAACAACAAAGGTGCTGGCATCGGGGTCCACTGCACTCCACGTACCGGGGATGTTTTCGGCGGCCTGGCCCCAGGTGGCGCGGCCGAGGAGGATGGCGGCAACGGAGGCCACGGCAAGGATTACACCGGAGAGAAGGAGCAGGCGGAATAGTTTTCGATTCATATTGTTCCTATGGATGGGGGGATGTGGCGGCTAGTATAAACTATAGTCCGGGCGGCGGTCATTGGTTTTCAATCGACGGTATCAATATCGAGGGCGTGGCCGGTTAATTGGGGTCAGGAGGCTCCGGGAAGCCAATCCGATTTGTGGGGTATGGTTTGAAGGGGTGAATTTTTGGTTTGGAGAAATTTGGCGTTGACATCGTTTGCTCTGTGCCTTTATAATCCCGGCTCGCAATGCTCCAGCCCCTGTGCTGGGGCGTTATCTTGTATACCCAACTTTCCCGCAATCGGGCATGCGTGCGTGGTCTGCGGCGAAGTGAAGATTGGAGAGCATAATGAAATACGCAATTATTGAAAGCGGCGGCAAGCAGTACAAAGCTGTCGAGGGCGCATCCATTGACGTGGATCGCCTGGAGGTGGAGGTGGGGGCGGAACTCCAGTTGGAAAATGTCCTCCTGGTCGCCTCGGAAGGTACGGTCAGCGTGGGCACGCCTACGGTGAAGGGGGCGGCCGTGAAGGCCACTGTGGCCGGTCAGGTGAAGGGCACCAAAATTTTGGTCTTCCGTTATAAACCTCAGATTCGGTATCGCAAACGACGCGGGCATCGCCAGCAATATACCCGGCTGACCATTAACGAGATTGTTTCCCAGTAGGAGCGTGAACCATGGCACATAAAAAAGGCGGCGGCTCAACCCGCAACGGACGCGACAGCAATTCCCAACGGCTGGGCGTCAAAAAATTCGGGGGCGAATTTGTTCGCTCCGGCAATATCCTGGTCCGCCAGCGCGGCACCCGTATCAAACCCGGCCTGAACGTCGGTGTGGGCCGGGACCATACGATTTTCGCCGTGGTGGATGGCTTTGTCAAATACCAGGAAGTCCGCGGCGGACGGAAGCAGGTGAGCGTGGTTTCGCTGGACGCTTTGGAGCATGAGGCAGCCAAGTCTACGGTTGCAGCCAAACCTGCCGCGGCAGCCAAGGCGGCGAAACCTGTCGCGGCGGCCAAAGCCCCCAGGGCGGCAAAAACTGCGGCGGCGGCACAGGAGACCGCATAATCGGAAAACCTCATGAGAAAAGATATTCAACCCACTTACTATCCCGAAGCATTGGTAATTTGCAGTACCTGCGGCACCACCTGGAAAACGGGTTCCACCGTGAAGGAAATCCGTACCGATGTCTGTTCCAACTGCCATCCCTTCTATACCGGCGAACAGCGCATGGTTGATACCGAAGGCCAGGTTGACCGCTTTTACAAGCGCCTGCAGGCCCGCCAGGTTCAACTCGAAAACAAGAAGAACATGGCTACTGCCAAGGCTTCCCCAAACCGTTCCGTGATCGAATTTGAACTCGGCAAGCGCGCTACCGACGCACTGGTGGCCGCCGGGCTTGTGACTGCCGGGCAGTTCCTCGACCGGCTCGCCCTCGGCGACCAGGCTGTCCTCGAAATTGATGGCTTTGGTCGCAAATCCCTCGCCGATGCCAAGAAACGCTTGCGCCTGCTGGGGTACACCCTCCCCGAAGCCGAACCCGTTTCCTGAAATTTTACTGCCCCTCAAGGTTGCTTGACCCTCAAGGCCGCTCTCCATTGAGCGGCTTTTTGTTTTCCGGCACCCAACCCCGATGGTAGAATCCATACACCCCAGTTCCAGAGGAGGATCATGAAACATCATCACGGCTCCGTCGAAGTCATCACCGGCTCCATGTTCAGCGGGAAAACGGATGAACTGATCCGCCGCTTGCGCCGGGCGGCCATCGCCAAACAGAAAGTGCAAGTCTTCAAGCCGATTATTGATAATCGGTATGCCATCGAAAAAGTCGCCTCGCACGACGGCAACGTCTTTGAAGCCCTGCCCATCAGCCAGGCCGCCGAAATCCTCCAGCACCTCCAGCCGGATACGACCGTGGTCGCCATTGACGAAGCCCAATTCTTCGACCCGCCCATCGCTGACATCGCCCACCAGCTTGCAGAACAGGGCTTGCGCGTCATCGCCGCCGGCCTCGATATGGATTTCCGCGGCGAACCCTTTGGCCCCATGCCCAAGTTGTTGGCGCAGGCCGAAAATGTGCAGAAGCTCCACGCCATCTGCGTCGTGTGCGGCGAGGACGCCTATGCCACCCAACGCCTCGTGAACGGGCAGCCCGCCCACTACAACGACCCCATCATCATCGTCGGCGCCAACGAAATGTACGAAGCCCGCTGCCGCCGCTGCCACCGGGTCCCCCGCAACTGACCATGAAGATTACGCCCCCCTCCACCTTCATCCGTGAAATCCTGATCGACCAGGCCACGCTTCAGGCCCGCATCGCCGCCCTGGGCGCAGAGATCAGCCGCGACTACGCCGGACAGGACCTCCTGCTCGTCTGCATCCTGCGCGGCGGCGTTGTCTTCCTCACCGACCTCATGCGCGCCCTCAGCATCCCGCACCAGATCGACTTCATGGCCGTCTCCTCTTACGGCGCCGGCGCTCGCGAAAGCACCGGCCGCGTCCGCATCAGCTACGACCTCCATACCGACATCCACGACCGCCATGTCCTCCTCGTCGAAGACATCATTGACAGCGGCTACACCCTCAAGACTGTCATGGAACTCCTCCAGACCCGCCACCCCCGCAGCCTCCAGATTTGCACCCTCCTCGACAAAACCGAGCGACGCCAGGTGGCCATCAGCATCGCCTACACCGGCTTCCAAATCCCGGATGAATTCGTCTTTGGCTACGGCCTTGACATTGACGAATACTACCGGGAACTGCCCTACATCGCCGCGGTGGACCCGGCCAGGTACACACCCCCGGAATAACCCCACCTCCTCCAAACATGCCTGAGTTCCAGGGGAGACGTGACCCCGTCCAATTCGACTTTGCCCCCTACGCCGATCGCTGGATCGCCATCCTGCGCGGCCGCATCATCGCCCAGGGACTCACCCGCCAGCAGGCCCTCCTCGCCAGCCAAAAATCCCGTCACAAGGAAACTCCCCTGATCAGGTTCATCCCCGCCATGGAACCGCACACCCTCCTCGCCCTGCTCGACCAATTTCGCCCCGCGTTCCCCACCGACCTTTCCATTTACGTCGTCGGCGGCGCGGTGCGCGACCACCTGCTGGGGCGGCCCATCCACGACCTCGATTTCGCCTTGCCCGGCGATGGCATTCCTGTCGGGCGCGCCGTCGCCAAATACCTCGGCGCGGACTACTTCCCGCTGGATGACGAGCGCGGCACGGCGCGGGTCATCCTCACCCGCGCCGACGGCACACGCCTCAGCCTCGACTTCGCTGCCCTGCGCGGCCCCGATCTGGAAAGCGATCTGCGCGCCCGCGACTTCACCATCAACGCGCTCGCGCTGGATGCGCGCGACCCCGAAAATGTGTTTGACCCCCTCGGCGGCGCGCTCGACCTGAGGGAAAAACGCATCCGCGCCTGCTCCCCCGCCAGCCTGACCGATGACCCGATCCGCATCCTGCGCGCCATCCGGCTGGCCGCCGGCCTCGGGTTCGGGATTGACCCGGGGACGCGCGCCCTGATGAGGGCCGCCATCCCCGGGATGGGTTCTGTTTCCCCGGAGCGCAAGCGGGACGAGCTGCTGAGAATCCTCGGGGGCCGGCACCCCGCCACCTCGTTGCGCGCCCTCGAGATGCTGGGCCTGCTCCCCGCCCTATTCCCGGAATTGGCCGCGCTCAAAGGGGTCACGCAATCCCCGCCTCACATTTATGATGTCTGGGAACACACACTTGCCACCTTGCGGGAATTGGAGACGGTACTTCAATTTATCGGCGCAAAGGTGCACAACCCCAAAGCCGCCGCCAGCCTGGCGCTAGGGTTGCTCTCGCTTCGGCTGGGCCGCTACCGCCCGGAAATCCACCAGCACCTTGAGGATGAACTGGTCCCCGACCGGCGCTGGCGCGCCCTGCTCTTCCTGGCCGCGCTCTACCATGACGCCGGGAAACCTGCCTGGCGCACCGTGGACGCGGATGGTCGCATCCGCTTTTTGGGGCATGAGGAGGAAAGCGCAAAGCTGCTGGGGAAACGGGCGCGGGCGCTCAAATTGAGCAACGATGAAATCATCCGGTTGAAGGCCATCGCCCGCAACCATATGCGCCCGCATCACCTGGCGGCTACGGAAAAATCACCCTCACGCCGCGCCACGTATCGTTTCTTCCGGGATACGCGCGAGGCCGGGGTGGATGTCTGCCTGCTGAGTTTTGCGGATGTACTGGCGACCTATGGGCCAACCGTCCCCCAGGAAATCTGGAAAAATTACCTGGACCTGAACCGGCACTTGCTGGAGAACTGGTGGGAACGCCCGGAAGAGACGGTCAAGCCGCCTGCGCTCGTCACCGGGCATGATCTGATCGAGAAATTCAGCCTGGCCCCCGGCCCGCAAATCGGCGAACTGCTGGAGGCCATCCGCGAGGCTCAGGCCGCCGGGGAGGTTTCTGATCGGGACCAGGCATTGGCGCTGGTGGCTGGTTTGCTCGAAGGGAAAGGCTGAAAGACGAATTTATCGCAAAGGAATTGCTCCGCAATTTACCGCAAAGGTTTTTCTTATTTCCATTCCCCTTTGCGTACTTTGCGCTTCTTTGCGTGCTTTGCGATTAAGGTTTTTCCGCAAAGACTATCTTTCTTTCCATCCCCCTTCGCGTTCTTTCCGATAAAGGTTTTCATTACGGATAAAGCTCGTCAATAAACGGCTGATAGTACGCCCTACAGCCCAGCGGGTGGGTGCAGGCGTCAAATGGGAGCGCGGGAACCTGATCCTTCTCCCAGGTACCGAAGACTTCCTGGCACGCCGGGCAGGCATCCGCCGGGACGACAACCACGATTTTGCTGACACGCGGATTTTCCTTGAGCCGTTTGAGGGCCGCTTCCGCCTCGGCCATGCGGACGGCCAGAGCAGCGGGGGATAATCCAGAATAGGTAACTCTTGACATGCAATACACTCCTGTTTCGGCAAATCAGTTTCAACAGACGGATATTCTAAACGAAATCGGCAAATTGGCTCTCACGCGCTAAACGAAAAACCGGCCCTTCCGGGAAACGAGAATTTCACCACTGAAAAAACCGCATTAAAAACTCCGTGTGCACCGTGGCTCCGTGGTAATCCTTTGTTTTGCAAATCCTTTCCAGATAAAAACGATAGGGCCGAAAAACTGCGTGGCAGCTAAACCCGCGGTTCATTCATATTGCCGTCCGTTCCAAGAAGCATTAATATAAACATCCATGTCCATCTCAAACTGCCCGCTCTGTAATTACCCGGCCAACCCGCAGGATCGCCACTGCCAAAATTGCGGCGTGGACCTGGCGCTTGCCATGGCAATGACCGAGCACGCCATCTTCAACGTGGACAAGGAAGCCCTCATCAATGTCCCGGTTTCTCCCGAGGTACTTGTCCCAAGGCTGGGCGAGTACCTGGTGGAAAGCGGCGTCCTTACCGGGAAGCAGCTGCACGCGGCCCTGAATTACCAGCGCGAACAGGCAGACAAAGGCAACCCCATCCTGATGGGTCAGGCCTTGCTCTGGCTGGGGCTGATCGACCAGCCCGCGCTGGACAAAGCCATCACGGAACAAATCATCCAACTCCAGCAAGCCCTGCGCCAGTCAAACCAGGAATTGGAGCACCGCGTCCAGGAGCGGACGCGCGAACTCCAGAGCGCCATGAACCGCCTGACCGAGCTAAACCAGCTCAAGGCCAACTTCATCGCTAACATCTCCCACGAGTTGCGCACCCCGCTTACCCACATCAAGGGCTACGCTGAATTGATGGCCGATCAAAGCCTCGGCGGCATCAGCCCGGAACAGGCCGACGCCCTCAAAGTCATGGAGCGCTCAATTATCCGCCTCGAGGGCCTGATCAACGACCTGATCAAATTCTCCGAAACCGCCAAGGGGGAAATCTCCCTGCACCTGAAACCAATCCCCGTGCGCATCCTCGTCGAGGCAGTCGCGGCGAAATACACCAACCGCGCCCGCGCGGAGCAAAAGACCCTGAGCGTCACCACCCCCGAAACCATACCCAACGTACTCGGCGATCTGGAGAACCTCTCATGGGTGCTTTCCCAGCTCTTGGAAAATGCGATCAAATTCACCCCGGCGGGTGGCCGCGTCTCATTATCCGTCGTACCCAAGCCGCATTTCATCACCTTTGGCGTCACCGACACGGGGCGCGGCATCCCCCCTGAAAGGATGGATGAAATCTTTGAGGCCTTCCACCAATTGGATGGCTCACCCACCCGGCAACAGGGCGGCACCGGGCTGGGGCTGGCCCTCGTCAAACGGATATTATCCGCCCACCAGACCGACATACAGGTAAAATCCGTCGTGGGCAAAGGCTCGCATTTCTCCTTCTCCCTCCCCATCACCGAGCAAAACCTGGCCGCTGAAAAGAATGACCACTCTGCCTGACTTCAAGAAACTCAAAAACCACCTGCTCGCCACCGTCCAGCGCGAACTCAGCATGCGCGCCCCTGGCGAGGATGAGTACCAGCAGGTGCTGGCAAAGTTGATCCAACAATCCTACGCCCAGACCAACCTGCACCTGCCCGACAACTCCCGCGACGAATTGTTCCGGGAAATCTATGATGAATTGGTGGGCTACGGGCCGATCCAGCCCCTGCTCGCCGACCCGGATATCAGCGAGATCATGGTGGTGGGCGCAAAGAAAATCTATATCGAAAAAAACGGCGAAATCACCGAGACCGGGATCACCTTTGAGGATGATAACCACGTCCTGCGGATCATCGACCGGATGATCTTCCCGCTGGGCCGTCGGGTGGATGTGGATTCCCCGGCGGTGGATGCCCGCCTCCCGGATGGGTCACGCGTCCACGTGGTCATCCCGCCGGTTTCCGTGGACGGGCCGTGCATCACCATCCGCAAGTTCCTCGAAAACAAGATGACCACGGAGGATTTGGTCAAGTTTGGCTCGATCACGGAAAACATGGTGGAGTTTTTGCAAGCCTGCGTCTCCGCCCGACTCAACGTCGTCGTCACGGGGGGCACCAGCTCCGGCAAAACCACGATGCTCAACGCCCTCTCCGGCTTCATCCCGCTCCATGAGCGCATCATTACCATCGAGGACGCCGTGGAACTAAAAATGAAGCAAAAACACGTCGTGCGCCTGGAAACGAAAAACGCCAACATGGACGGCGGTGGCGGGATGACCACGCGCGACCTCGTCCGCCATGCCCTGCGCATGCGCCCCGACCGCATCATCGTCGGCGAGGCGCGCGGCGGCGAAGCGATGGACATGCTCCAGGCCATGAACACCGGCCACAACGGCTCCATCACCACCCTGCACGCCAACTCCCCGCGCGACGCCATCGCCCGCATGGAAACAATGTGCATGATGGCCGGGCTCGACCTGCCCCTGCTCGCCATCCGCAAACAGATCGCCGCGGCGGTGGATTTGATCGTCCACATGGACCGGCTGGAGGACGGCACCCGCAAAACCGCCAACATCACCGAAGTGGCCGGGATGGAGAGCGATGTCGTCACGCTCAACGACATCTTCAAATTTGAACCCACCGGGATCGGCGAGGGCGGCAAAATTTTGGGGGAGATGAAAGCCACCGGGATCCGCCCATTGTTCACCCCCCGGCTGGAAGTAGTCGGCTACAAATTGCGCGGCGAGGTCTTCGGGGCGGGTACCGGGATGTGGAACAATGACCGCCGCCCACCGCGCCGCGGCTGACCCCGGGGCCGGCTGGGCCGCAGGGGATACCGGTATCCCCGTGAACCCGGCTTGTCCCTCTGTTTTTGAAACCGTGATTTTTCCGGTTCTGCTATAATCTTTGTAACTATTCAGGTTTGTCATTGCGAGGCGGCGATTTTCCGCCGAAGCAATCTTTTTGCCAGGCGTCAGACTGCTTCGGGACATCCTTCGACAGGCTTAGGACCCCCTCGCAGTGACATGATGACAGGTGGCTGAACAATTACTAATCTTTTTACCTGACCTGCCCTCCCCCGGAGTAATGACATGACCCATCAAAAATCAATGGATATTCGCAGCAAAAAATTGGCGGTGCTGCTCATGGATGCCCGCCTTGCCACTGGCCGGACAAAACGCGAGTGCGCCGATGCGCTGGGGGTGACAACCGGGATTTACGGTGCGTATGAGCGGGGGACACGCTCACCCTCCCTGCCGGAACTGGAAATGCTGGCGTTCGTGCTGGATGTGCCGCTGGCGCATTTTTGGGGCAGTACGTCCATGTCGGAGGCCGGGGGGGATGAGGGCCAGCAGGCCCGGCTGCAAAAGGTGCTGGTGCTGCGCCAGCGGATTATTGGCACCAAAGTGCGGCAGGCGCGCGAGACCGCCGGGATGAGCACAACCGAGATGGCGCGCCGCACCGGGATTTCCTCGCCGCGCCTGAAGCGTTACGAAGAGGGAGACGCGGCCATCCCAATCCCCGAACTGGAGATGATCGCCGGGAGTCTGGGCCGGGCCATGCAGGAATTTTATGACACGCACGGACCGGTGGGCGACTGGCTGCGCGAGCAGCTGGCCGTCCAGCAATTGCTGGATATGCCGGCGGAATTGCAGGAATTTGTGGTCAAACCCTATAACCGGCCCTATCTTGAAATTGCCCAACGGCTGAGCAACATGGAAGTTGACCGTTTGCGCAGTGTAGCGGAAGGATTGCTGGATATTACGTTATGAGCGGGACGATGACACCGGAAAGCCTGGCCCTCGAAGGCAAGGCGGCGTATGAGCGCGAAGATTTTGTGGAAGCGGTAAAAGCCTTTGAGGCCGCCGAACGGGGGTACACGGCGTCGGGGGATACGCTGATGACCGCCGAGATGGCCAATAACCGCAGTGTCGTCCTGCTGCAATCCGGCGAGGCGCAGGCCGCGCTGGATGCGGTGGGCAACACGCCCGCGATTTTCGGGGAGGCGGGCGACCACAAACGCATGGCAATGTCCCTCGGCAATCGGGCGGCGGCGCTGGCGGGCCTCGGGCAGAAAAAGGAAGCTGAAAAAATCTACTGGGAATCGGCGCAAATTTTGGCCGACCTCGGCGAGAAGGACTTGCGGGCTTCCGTGTTGCAATCCATTTCCCGCCTGCAAATGCGCTCAGGCCGTTTTATGGAAGCCGCGGCCAGCATGGAATCCGGGTTGGCAGGCGTGGAGAAGCCCTCGCTCTCTCAGCGGTTGCTCAAGCGCGTGATCAAGATTCCCGGAAAGTTGATGAAGCGGTCGTCATGATCCGGGATATTTCACCATCCGTATTCCAGGTCAGGCAGGCGGGCAAACCTGACAGCTACCAGATCGGCCAATTACTCAATTTCGAAGAATACGTACACCGCCACATGGACTGGCGGGCCCCGCTTGACTGGATTGGGCACGAGCCTTTCCTGGTCGCCGAGCAATTTGGCCGCCTGGCAGGTACGTTGACCTGCCCCCCCGATCCGATCGAGGTGGCCTGGGTTCGTACATTCGGGGCAACGGCCATCGCCGCGCCACAGGCAGTCTGGGAGACACTCTGGGGGGCCGCGACCCGCACCCTCCGCCAACTGCCGGGCACGTATTATGTGGCTTCGGTGGCGCTGGAGACGTGGTACCGGCAATTGCTGGAGCAAAGCGGCTTCCTGCACAATACGGACGTTGTCCTGCTGGCCTGGGAAAACGCCCTGCATAATTTGCCCGCCGGCCAGTTCCGCGGGACCATTCGGGTGATGACCGCGGCTGACCTGCCGGAAGTGACTCGCATCGACCAGGCGGCCTTTGACCCGATCTGGCGCTATTCGCTGGATGGCAACCGGCTGGCATTTGACCGGGCGGTACTTGCCACGGTTGCAGAGGATGGCGCTGGGCGCATCACCGGCTACCAGATCAGCACGCACAGCCCCCTGGGCGGGCACCTGGCCCGGCTGGCCGTCCGGCCCGGGATGCAGGGACAGGGCCTGGGATATGCACTGGTGCGCGATCTGCTGTTACAGTTCCGCGCACGGGGTGCACTGCAAGTCACCGTCAATACGCAAGCGGACAACCTCCCTTCCCTCCAGCTTTATCAAAAGGCGCATTTCCGGCCAACCGGGGAAAGTTACCCGATTTATCGATTTGATTTGTAAGCCCTGGGGGCGGTTAAAAATCCATGTGAATATCTTGGATACCTCCCCGCATACTCGGATTTTCGGCTAAGATTTGCCAAACTTCATCCTACAAACTCGAGGAACCATGACCAACCAGACCAGCACACGGGCCACCCGCGACCAGCGCCGCCAACGCAAACAACAGCAGGAACAGAAATCACGCATCATCAGCGGCTTGCTGATTGCCGCCGTGCTCTCCCTCATTGGTTATCTCGTTTGGAATGGCCTCTCCAACCCCCCATTGGGCGATGCCATCCCGGTCACGGGCGAGGGAGTCCACGTACCCAATGGGAATCCGTTGCCCCAATACGCTACTGACCCCCCCACTTCCGGCGGTCATTATGAAACCGCGCTCCCCGCAGGCTTCTATGACACCACCAGCCCAGAAGCCACCACCCTCCCGAACCCGCAGGGTTTCATCGTCCACAGCCTGGAACATGGCTACGTCGTCTTCTGGTACAACTGCGCCCTGCTCGCCAGCGATGCAGAATGTGAGACCCTCAAGGCCAGCCTCCAGGCAACGATGGCAACCTACAACAATTTCAAAATCATCGCCTTTCCCTGGGCTTCCACCGATGTCCCGGTGGTGGCCACCTCCTGGGGACGCATGTTGAAGTTTGAGGCCTGGGACGCTGAACTGGCCGCCCAGTTTATCGAACGCAACCGCAACCACGCCCCGGAAAACCAGGCACCCTAAAAGCACACCATATGCCCAACAATACCAGCAAGCGTGACCTCCGCCGCGCCGAACGCGGACGGAAACAAACCCTCAACTTAATCCTGTTCAGCGGGCTGGCCCTGATCGTCGCCGGGTTCCTGATTTATCAATCCACGCGCCCCGTTGAAATCACACCCATCACCCCGCAGAGCCACCCGGTCCCCGTGGACGGTACCACCATCGGGAATCCCGGGGCCCCCGTGCTCGTGGAGGCCTTTGAGGATTTCCAATGCCCGGCCTGCCAGAATTTCACCGAGCAGATCGAGCCGCTCATTCTGAAGAATTTTGTGTATACCGGGATTGCCCGTTTCAGCTATCGCTTCTATCCCATTATCGGGAATGAGTCGGTGGCCGCGGCCAATGCTGCCCTGTGCGCCAACGCCAACGGCAGGTTTTGGGATTTCCACGATATCCTCTATGCCAACCAGTTGGGCGAAAACCGCGGCGCTTTTTCTACCAGAAAACTGGAGGCAATGGGGGCTTCCCTCGGCCTGGACGCAACCAGTTTCAACGCCTGCCTGGATGCGAGGACGTTTGACGACGCAGTACAGGCTGATTTCGATGAGGGCCGCCTGCGCACCGTCGTCGGTACGCCGACCATCTTTGTGAATGGGGAGATTCTCCCCGACTTCGACTATCTGACGATTGCCCAGGCCATCGAGCTGGCCGCCGGGGAGTAACCGCCGCCCACCAGCATGAGCAAACAGGCAGCCACGCGGCTGCCTGTTTTTGATTCCCTCGTTTCCTCGCGGATATAATAGCCGCCATGCGAAACCTCTTGAACAGCCTGATCCTGCTGGCTTTGGGTATCCTGATCGCCGGGGTGATTTGGCTGGTGGCCAGCCCGCCGCGCGGGACGGCGGTGGCCCTGCGCCCGGCTCCCACGCCCGCACCCCTCCTCGTCCACGTCAGCGGGGCAGTGGCCCGCCCGGGGGTGTATGCGCTCCCCGAGGGCGCGCGGGTGCAGGATGCCATTGAGGCCGCAGGGGGCTTTGGGGACGCGGCTGATCCCGCGGGGCTGAATTTGGCGGCAAAACTTGAGGATGGTGCCCAAATCTTCGTCGCAAGCCTCCCCCAGGGAACCACGGCAGACCCACTGGGGCAACCGGCCTCGAGCGGCAGCCCGGCAGCCCCCTCCCCCACCGACAAGATCAACATCAACACCGCCACGCTGGAAGAACTGGACACCCTGCCCGGCATCGGCCCGGCCATCGCCCAGCGCATCATTGATTACCGCGCGGCCAACGGGCCGTTTGCCGCCATCGAAGACATCGTCAACGTGGCGGGGATCGGCCCAGCCACGTTTGAAAATATCAAAGACCTGATCACGGTCGGCCCGTGATGCAGCCCGAATATCACGAATCCATGACGCGGGCTGCGCTTGCCCCCGCTTTCAGCCCGCGGGCGCTGGAGGCCATCGTGCGGGCCAATCTCGGCCAGGATTCGCCCCGAAATTTATTGCGCGGCAAGTTCCATTTTGACGCCCATGCTTTTGAGGAGGCGCATCGCTTTGTGGCGGAACAACGCGGAATGGTGTCCGGGGCGTTGCCCGCCGACCCGCCCGCCGCCTGGCACGCATTTGGCAGGCTGACCCACGCCCTCCAGGATTTCTACTCCCATACCAATTACCTGGCCCTCTGGATCGAACACAACCCAGGGGCGGACGCCACTCACGCGGATCCCGTTTCCCCGGAAATTCTCCACTCCCCAAAATTATTCGCCGCCAGGGTCTACTGGCCCTGGGAGGCGCTCACCATTTTCCCCGTCCTCCGCCCGCTCATGCGCCGCCAGCTCCCCGCCGACTCGCACGCCAACATGAACCTGGACGACCCCGGCCGCGGGCCGCTCTTCCCCCTCGCAATTGCCGCCGCCCAATGCCGCACCCAACTGGCGTTGGAAGAAAACCTCGGCGGCCTCAACGCTCTTTCAAGAACCCGCTTTTTGGATCAACCAGATGACTATCCAACCAACTAACCAGCCAACCATCTCTCCCTGGACAGGACTGCTTGACCGTTATAGCGCTCTGCTCGATTTGCCCGCCCACACCGGGCGCGTGACCCTCCACGAGGGCAACACCCCCCTGATCCCCCTCCCCCGCCTCGCCGCGGAATTGGGCGGCGGGTTTGAATTATTCGTCAAATTTGAGGGGCTGAACCCGACCGGCTCATTCAAGGACCGCGGGATGACGGCGGCCATCAGCGAGGCGGCGGGGCGCGGTGTGCAGGCGGTCATCTGCGCCTCCACCGGGAACACGGCGGCCTCGGCGGCGGCGTATGCGGCGCGCGCCGGGATGCGCGCCATCGTGCTAATCCCGGAGGGCAAGGTGGCGGCGGGCAAGCTGGCAGGCGCGGTCGCCTATGGCGCAAAAGTGGTGCAGGTGCGCGGCTCGTTTGATGATGCGCTTTCGCTCGTCGTGCAACTGAGCGAGCGGCACCCGATTGCGCTGGTCAATTCCATCAACCCGTACCGGCTGGAGGGGCAGAAGACAGGCGCATTTGAGATTTGCGACACGCTCGGCGCGGCCCCCGATTGGATGTGCCTGCCCGTGGGCAACGCGGGGAATATCTCGGCCTATTGGATGGGCTACCGGCAATATCACGCCTTGCACGGCACGGGCCTGCCCCGCCTGCTCGGTGTGCAGGCGGCGGGCGCGGCCCCGCTCGTGCTGGGACATCCGGTCGAACACCCGGAAACGGTGGCGACGGCCATCCGCATCGGCAAACCGGCGCGGGCCGAGCAGGCGCTCATGGCGGCGGAAGAGTCCGGCGGGCGGATTATCGCTGTGACCGATGAGCAGATTTTGGCGATGCAGAAACGGCTGGCGCGTGAGGGCGTCTGGGTGGAACCAGCCAGCGCCGCCGGGCTGGCCGGGCTGGCGGATGCCCTTCACCGGGGGACGCTGACCCTCAAAGGTTTGCGCGTCGTCGCAGTTTGTACCGGCCACGGGATGAAGGACCCCGACATCGTCACGCGCGATTTATCGCCCGTGGTAATCCCGGCGGAGTTGGGGGCGCTGGAGGAGGCGGTTTTATGAGAGGTATAATTTCAAGGTCATGACCTCCCGGAAATGCGGCCGGATTCGGAAACTTCGCCCATAACAGCCTGAAGATATACGCTTTTCAGGGAAGGAGAATCACGTATGCTTAGAACAATTGAAGCGATCACGGATCAAAACGGAACCTTGAGAATTCTTGAGTCGATCCAATTGCCCCGACTTCGTCGGGTAATTATCACGATTCTCAATGAGGAACCGTTGGACGAAATCACCGATCTCGCTTTGCTAAGTGAACCTGCCCTGGCAAGGGATTGGGAAAGGCCAGAGGAGGATGAGGCGTGGTCACACTTGGCCCAGCTTCCATCGTTGTAATCCCATTTCCCATTTTCGGATTTATCGGGCTCAAAACTTCGGCCAGCCGTAATCCTGGCCGGGAGTGGGCATGGGGATTGACTTCTATGCCAAATTACAAGCAATCCATATAGCGATCCGGATGCTATCCCGCTCACCGCGGCAGAAATGAAGAATGGGGCATTGAATCAAGTAAGTTTTGCCAGGCCCATGAAACTGTTTACGGCGAACGAGAGTTTGATGGCGAAGCATGTGGCGATACTGAATGATATGGCATTCAAGGCCATTTTGTCCTCAACGATTGAAGCACTTCGGAAAAATCTATCGCAATAGTTTCGGAGTGTAGCAGGTTTTGGCCCCCGTCGTCATCCCGGCGGAGTTGGGGGCGTTGGAGGAGGCCGTGGGGTGAGCGTGTATAATTTGCGCGGAGTATTTCAAACATTTGGGAACAGCCCATGATCAGCGTTAGCGACGAAATCAAAACAATAACCGAGATCATCGTCAAGGAATATAAGCCTGACAAAATCATCCTGTTCGGGTCCCGGGCGCGCGGGGATGGGAGCACGGATAGCGATATTGATATTCTCGTCGTATCTGACCGGGAGAGCGACTTACCGCGTTATAAAAGGGGGCGAGCGGTGCGATTGAAACTGGCAGGGATTTCAACCCCGCTGGATATTCTTTTTTACACTCACGCCGATCTAAATCGCTTCCAAAACATCCCACAGTCATTTGGCGCGACCGTGCACCAGGAGGGAGTAGCGCTGTATGGATAAGGTAAAGGAGGAGTATATTCGGGCCTGGCTGCAAAAAGCTGACCATGATCTCAAAAACGCGGTCATCATCCTCAATGCGGAAGAGATGGAAAAGCCTTTCGATACGGTTTGTTTTCATTGCCAGCAGGCGGCCGAAAAGTATCTCAAGGGCTATCTCGTGTATCTGGATGTTTTGTTTCCTCACACCCACAATATCGCCCAGTTGATTGAGCTTGGGGCTAAAGTTGACAGCGAGTTGCGCGCTTACATCTCCACAGACGAATTGACCCCCTATGGCGTGGATATTCGTTACCCGGACGATCTCTATTTGCCGTCCGAGGAAGAAGCTTGGCAGGCATATCATCTTGCTCTTTCCCTGAAAGATCATGTCGTGAAATCGCTGCAAGAAATCCTTTAATGGAATCATATAACCCACCCCATCCCGGCGAAATCTTGAAGGAATTATGTCTGGAGCCGCTCGGCATTAATCTCACCCAGGGCGCGCAGGCATTGGGAGTAAGCCGAAAAACGCTCTCCGCGATCATTAACGGGCGGGCGCGCATCACTCCTGAAATGGCGTTACGGCTTTCGCTGGCGTTTGGTACTTCAGCGGAAAGCTGGCTCAACCAGCAAACCTTTTACGATTTATGGCTGGCCCGCCGGAATCAGGGGGAATTGAAGGTGGAGCGGCTTTTTGTTGCATAGCCCCGGCGCGGGGCTTGGCTCTATTGGTTAACCCGGTCGAATTGGGAAAGCGAAAGACCATGCGACCCAAATGGACGACAAGGACGCGCTGAAGTAACTTCTCATCAGTTGGCTAAAGGAGGCTGCCATGTATTGCCCAAATTGTAGTAACGAAATCCAGACCAACGCCAAGTATTGCTGGAACTGCGGAGAAGATTTACAGCACATTATAAGGAAGGCTGATACTTCCTCCCACACAAATGCCGATACCCAAAAAACAGCCAGCGACGCATATCTTTGTTCTCTCTGCCACAAAAATGACAAGGTGAAAAAAGTTACAGCTGTGCTTGGAGTAGAGGTACATGAAGTACCATCAAACAGCGATGTTTGGTGGAGCATCAAAAAAGTTGATGGGCGTTCGAAATTGGTGTTCTCCGACTTGACACAGACACAGGTATCTCACTTGGCTCAGAAACTTTTGCCGCCGGAGAAACCGCGCTTACCGCATTGGGGTTGGAATCTATTGCCCTTCCTTTGGGTGATATACCCGCTTGTTATATTTGCCCCGATAAACAAGCGCAGAAAGTTGAGAATACTATCATTTGTGATAGTAGGAAGTATCCCTATATTGATAGCATTTGGATTGGAATACTTTTCTCTTATTAAGCTTGAGTCTGACAACTGGTGGTTTGTTCCAATTACTATCGCAGGAATACCTGGAATCCTAGCTGTCCTAACCTACCTTCTGGGTTTAGAGGAACGCATGAAAGAGGTAAAAGCAAATGAATTTCCCATCTGGGAAAAAGCCATGGGGAAATGGGACAAGCTTTATTATTGCGAGCGAAATGACTGCGTCTTTGATCCAACCACTGGGGAATCCCAGCCCGCCGGGAAAATGAAAGAATTGCTGTATTCATAATAAGGGGAAATGGAACGCAGGCTTCATACTGCCCCTCTCACAACCTCACCAGCCTCGCCCGGTGAATCTCCGCGTGCTGTTCCAGTTCGAGCAGGATCGCCGGCGGGACACGGGCATCCACGTTGATGAAACTCACCCCTCTCCCCCCTTCGACTGGCGACTTTCGGTCGCCGCTCAGGGCAAGCCCGCCCGGTTTCCGCCCGTAACGCCAGTTGCCAATGTTGATCCCGGCGTTCCCCAAATGTGTACCCACTTTGCCGATCACGCCCGGCACATCGTCATTCTCCAAAATCACCAGGAACCCCTCGGGGTGGGCGTCAATCGGGAAATCATCATACTGCACCAGCCGCGCCTCCCCATTGGCAAACAGCGCGCCCGCCACCGTCCGAAACCCGCCTTCCCAAACAATCCGGCAGGCCAGCAGGTTGGGGTAATCGCCCTGCTCAACCAGATGCTTGGCCTGCGCCGTGACCACGCCCTGCGCGTGCGCCTGCACCGGCGCAGACACCCAATTGACCGGGCGTCCATCCACTGGGAGCAGCATCCCGGAGAGCAGCACCGCCGCCACCGGGCGCGCCAGGTCCTGCAACCCCTCGCCGAGCAACTCCACCTCCACCCGCGTAATCCAGCCCTCCGCCAACTGCCCCTGCAGCTTGCCCAGCTTGGACGCCAGGTGGATGTACGGGCGGACGGCGGCATACGGCGTGCGGGCGTCAAACGGCAGGTTGGCAACGTGGCGATAATCCACGCCCCGCAGCGCATCCAGGACATCCGCCACCACCTGCTCCCCCGTGGCTGCCTGACTCTCAAAAGTGTTCTGATTCAAATGGGGGACGGCGACCACGCGCGGGTGGCGGGACAACCGCCCTTCACCGGGTTCCTGATCCAATGAGTCCAGCGCAGCCCCAAAGATAATCTCATCCTCAAGGGCTGCCAGCAGGGCGGACTCGTCCACCAGCCCGGCATGGACACAATTCACAAGTACGGCAGACGGTTTCATTTTGGCAAACGCCGCCGCGTTCAGGATGTGCCGCGTTTGCGGGGTCAGCGACGTGAGCGGGGCAACGACATCGGCACGCGCCAGCAACTCCTCAAACCCGACCATCTCCACGCCGCGTTCGCGCGCAAACGAAAGGTCAACATATGGATCGTAGGCGAGCACCTGCATCCCAAACGCCTGCGCCCGCACCGCCACCTCCTGACCCAGCCGCCCAAACCCGATGACCCCCAGTGTTTTGCCATGCAACTCAAAACCCATCAGCGTGTGACGCGGCCACCCCCCCGCCCGGACCGCCGCGTACCCCTGCGGGATGTGCCGCGCCAACGCCAAGAGCATGGCAAAAACGTGCTCAGTCACGGCGTACACATTGGTATCTGGTACGTTGATCACCATGATCCCGCGGCGAGTCGCTTCGTCGAGGTCGATATTGTCCAGCCGCGCCCCGGCGCGCGCCACCACCCGCAGGCTGGGCGCGGCGTCGAGGAGTTCCGCGTCCACAAGGGTTGTTGAGCGCACGATGATGGCGTCCACCGAAGGGAGCGCGGCGATCACTTCGGTGCGGGAGGCGCAGGGACCGAAGAGGGTCACATCCGGCGCGGCGCGCAAGGCCTCCCAGCCGGAGGGCGGGAGGTGGTCGGAGATGAGGATTTTGAACTTGGGCAAGATTACTGCGGGCGGGCATCCAGCCATTTTTGCAAGGAGCGCTGACTCTCCCCCGATGGAATCCCGGCAATCAGGTGTTCGACGCTGATATCTTCATCCAAATCTGGCCAGTGGATCCCTTCCCCATTTCCAATGAGCCGCCAATTATTCCGCTCTGCCGCGCTTCCATACAGCAGACGAGGATACCAGGCGAGCGGTACCGCCAGCGTGCGGCCATCTTCAAGTTCCACCGTGATCGTATCTTCAGTTACCGAAATTTCAAGGGCTTTTGTTTCCCGAATTTCAACGAGCAAAGTGTTCATTCCATTTCTCCAAAAAATCAACTCGATGTTCTTCAACCAACCCTTGAAGCCTCACCGATTGCAGCCAGAATTTGGCTTTGAATATGTCCCGTTCAACATGTATATGTGGCGGCTCGCCACGATCGCTGGAGTACGCTTAACGACAATTAGAATTACTCAGTGATGACAATTAGAAATACTCACCAAAACAAGCGAGGCAGCCAGTAAACTGCTCCAAAAACGGAGTGGATGATGACAGCTACCGACGCACAAGTGAGAATCATCATGAAAGAACGAAGCAAAGGAAGAACGCAAGAACAAACCGCTGCAAAAGCAAATATCAAGC
>Ga0247727_10000544_pt1 | contig 92083 bp, 85 predicted proteins | sample WisWelCaveWW1625_FD_202498 | JGI IMG/M metagenome (GOLD analysis project Ga0247727, IMG submission 202498) | Biofilm microbial communities from Wishing Well Cave, Virginia, United States - WW16-25 | ecosystem: Environmental > Aquatic > Deep subsurface > Groundwater > Cave microbial mat | place... | reverse complement strand
GTTCGCCCGCTACAAGCCGGCCGACGGCGAGGGCATCGCTCGCCTGCAGGTGCCGCAGGGCGTCGATCGCGCCCGGGCCCTGTCCCAGGTCGAGGCGGTCTGGCTCGGCCGCGACCTGATCAACACGCCGGCGAGCGACATGGGGCCGGAGGAGCTGGAGGCGGCCGCGCGCCGGCTCGCCGAGCAGCACGGCGCGCGTGTTGCCAGCATCGTCGGCGACGATCTCTTGGCTCAGAACCTGCCGATGATCCACGCCGTGGGCCGGGCCAGCCCGCGCGCGCCGCGCCTCATCGATCTGGTCTGGGGCCGCTCGGGGGCGACGCCGGTCACCCTCGTCGGCAAGGGCATCTGCTTCGATACAGGCGGGCTCGACATCAAGCCCGCCAGCGGCATGCTGATCATGAAGAAGGACATGGGCGGCGCGGCGACGGCGCTGGCGCTCGGCCACATGATCATGGCAGCCAAGCTCGACGTGCGCCTGCGCATCCTGATCCCTGCCGCCGAGAACAGCATCGCCGGCAATGCCTTCCGTCCCGGCGACGTGCTGGCAAGCCGCGCCGGCAAGACCGTGGAGATCGGCAACACCGATGCCGAAGGGCGGCTGGTGCTGGCCGATGCCCTGGCGCTTGCCGACGAGGAGCGCCCCGATCTGCTGGTGAGCTTCGCCACCCTGACGGGCGCGGCGCGCGTGGCGCTCGGGCCCGACCTGCCGCCATTCTACACGGACGATGCGGCGCTGGCCGGCGCGATCGCCGAGGCCGGCAACCGCGTCGGCGATCCGGTCTGGCGGCTGCCGTTCTGGGCCGGCTACGAGGCCAATCTGGACAGCCAGGTGGCGGACATGAACAACGTGTCGGAGGCGCCGTTCGCGGGCTCCGTCACCGCCGCGCTGTTCCTGCGCCGGTTCGTCAAGCAGGCGCAGCGCTTCGCCCACTTCGACATCTACGGCTGGCGCGCCGTTGCCAAGCCGCTCGGGCCCAAGGGCGGAGAGCCGCAGGCGGCCCGCGCCATGTTCGACCTTCTGCGCCGGCCAAAGCAGCCTTGAGGAGGCGCGTCAAGCACCGTGAGCACCGCTGCCCCCGATCCGCGCCGCAATGCCTTCAGGGAGGACCTTGCCGCCGAGGCCCTGCGCGGCCGCGTGCGCGCGCAGCGCTACGCGGCTGGCGAGGCATGCCAAATCGCGCATTCGGCCACACCGGTACGCGAGCGCCCGGATGCTCGCGGCAGCTGGGCGACGGAGGCATTGTTCGGCGAGCGCGTCACCCTCTACGAGGAGCGCGACGGCTGGGCCTGGGTGCAACTGGCGCGCGACGGCTACGTTGGCTATGTGCGCGCGCTGGCGCTGTCGCGTCAGGTCAAGGAGCCGACCCACTGGGTGAGGGCGCTCGGCACCTTCCTCTACCCCGCGCCGGACATCAAGGCGGCGCCGTCCATGCACATCAGCATGAATGCGGCGCTGTGCGTGGTCGAGACGGGTCAGGCGTTCGCAAAGCTCGACGACGGCAGCTTCGTGCCCGTGCGCCACATCGGCGAGAACCAGCGTCACGCGCCCGATTTCGTCGCCGTCGCCGAGCGGTTCGTCGGCGTGCCGTATCTGTGGGGCGGCAAGTCGCGCCTCGGTGTCGACTGCTCCGGCCTGCTGCAGACTGCCCTGCAAGCCGCCGGGCGCGAATGTCCGCGCGACAGCGACATGCAGCTGGCCGAGCTCGGCAACACGGTCGCCGTCGGCGACGACCTCGACGGCCTTGCCCGCGGCGACCTGGTGTTCTGGAACCGTCATGCCGGCATCATGGTCGACAGCTTCCTGATGCTGCACGCCAACGCGCATCACATGGCCGTGGTGGTGGAGCCGCTCAGGACTGCCGTCGATCGCATCGCGCGGGCAGGGACGCCGCTCGCCGCCGTCAAGCGGTTGCAGGCGAAGCCTGCCTGATCACCTATCGCCCTTGTTCCGTGCGGCCACCAGCATGTCGAGGAAGCGCGTCCAGGCTTCGACCGCCTCGGGCCTGACCATGCCGGCTTCGGCGTTCTCCTCGAGGATGCTGACCTTGAGGGCAACGCTGGAGAGCAGGTCATCGCTGACGCGCGCGCCCTTCTCCAGCAGGAGCCGGACGATGCCGATATTGCCGGCGAACGCAGCGTTCATGATCGGCGTCTTGTCGGCTCCGCCGACGTTGTGGATGTCTGCGCCGGCGTCCAGCAGGCATTGCACGATCTCCTTGTGGCCGTGCTCCGCCGCGAGGTTGAGGGCTGTGTCGCCGAATTGGCCGCGGGTATTGACGCCAGCGCCCTGCCGAAGGGCCTCAACGAGGGCATCAAGATCGCCGACCGAGGCGGCATCGAGGAGGCGATCGTCTGCCGGATGTGCCATGACGCTCCTGCTCGAACGTGGGACAGCACTAGTGTCCTGATCGCGAAATTCGTCGCAGTGTGCGGCGAACTCGGAACGAATTTCGCGATCTGAAGGACACTGGCAAATTCATGGTTCTAGTGTGATTTAGATCGAGAAGTCCGCTCTCGAACCCAGCCCCATGCGATGGTGCGGACTTCTCGATCATCACACGGGGCGCTCAGCGCAATCGGGAAAGCAGACCCAGCATCGCCGCGCGCAAGTTGTCCAGCGAGAACGGCGCATAGCGGAATACGACCGTGTGCTGCCCCTCGCCCAGCTCGACGCCGCGAAACAGCACGTTGGCGCGCAGAATCGGAGTCCGCTCGCCGTCGACCTCGGCAACCCAGCCCGGATAGAAGGCCTCGTGCAGGATCAAAATGCCGTGCTGCCTGTTCTGCACCTCGATCTCCACGCGGTCCGGCCGCCACGACAGGATGCGCGTCTGGGCCAAATCCCGCAGGCCGGTCATCGGCCAGAATAGGCGCAATGGCGCGGTGTCGTCGTCGATGATCGCCGTGTCGCCAGCCGGGTTGAAGCGGAACTGGCCGGCGTTGGCTGACGCGTCCGTATCCGCCACCAGCACGCGATTGACGAACTTGACGCGCGGCTCCGCGCCGCGCAGCCGGTAGATCCACACCTTCGGGCCTGCCAACAGCACGTCCGTGACCGGCCGGCGCGCCAGATGCGACACCTCCTCGATCGGCCGGCCGAGCACCACGTATTCCAGCCCGAGCTCGCGCGCGAGCGCACAGTCGTAGTTGTCGAAGGAGGCCGGAAACAACCGCTGGTCGACCAGGTGCGTGGTCTCTCCCGGCGACACCAGGCGGTCGTAGGTGCCGATGCGGAGGGGATTGTAGCCGTTGGTCGCCTCGAGGCCACGCGCCATGGCTAGGTTCTGCCACGAGCCGCTCACGCCCACGATCTCTACGCGCGGCCGATCCCCTTGCCGATGGCGATCCTTGATATCGCGCTCCAGCACGGACAGCGCCTGGGCTTCGACGCCGACCGGCTGCTGCAGCACGGCGTAGTAGCCGGGTGGTTCCGCGTTCAGGCTCGAGGCGGCGTTGCACCAGACGAGCTCGCCGGTCGCAACCACTGCGACGCAGGCCGCGGCGCCGAGGCGGGCCTGCGCCGACCCGGCTCGCGCCAGCACGACGATCAGCAACACGACGAGGGGCGCGACCTTCAGGGCCTCCGCCATCGACGACCAGCCGCGGTTGGACTTCTCCGAGAAGAGTATCGCCCATATCACCACGCCGAGCGCGAGGCCGGCGACGGCGGCGAGCCGCGTGGCCGCCACCCGGGGCACGCCTTCGCGCACGTAGTCGGCGAGCAGCTGCCCCGCCAGCAGCGCGAACACACCAACGAGCACGAACGTGGCGTCGATCGGGCGGCGGAACAGGTCGACGCCCGGCACCAGCTTGAACATCAGCGCATAGACGGGCGTATAGCGGCCGAGCGCATAGAGCAGCGCCAGCGCCGCCACCACAGTCAGCAGCCGGTTGCCGCGCCGCATCAGCCATCCGCCCGCCAGGCCGAACCACAGGACGACGATGGTCGAAGCCGCGCCGACGAAGAGATAGTTGAAGGAGCGATCTGTCGCGCCGACGGCGGGCAGGGTGTCGTGGTTCGGCCCCCAATAGATCTGCGTCGTCTCGAGCGAGCCGAGCACGTTGGCGACCGCCAAGGACGCCAGGTTGGCCGGATAGAGCGAGGCTTCGAAGGCCTTCTCGAGCGGCACCTCCGGCCGGTTGGACAGGGCTGCGAACTGCACGGTCAGCAGCAAAGGCACCGCCACCAGCGCCGCACTGACCGCGGCCATGGTGGCGAGAACTCTCGACCGATCGCGCACATAGCAGCCCCGGTCGGGGGCCCGGACTATCTCGGCCACCAGCACGGCTGCAAGCACGAAACACAAAAGCAGCGCCTCATGATTGCGCCCCAGTGCGAGCACCGCGGTCACTACCGCAAACGCCACCGCGGCCAGCATCGAGCGGCTCTGCAGGGCCACCAGCATCAGCAGCAGGGCCACCGGAAAGAGCCCGTAGCTCAGGATGATGCCGCTGTGCTGCAGCCGCCCCGACGCCGGGCCGCCGAACATGAAGATGACGGCTGCCAGCACGGAGGCCGGCCACGGCCAGCCGGCACGCCAGCCGAGCACGCCGATGGCCAGGCCGCCAGCGAGCAAGTGCGCATAGACGATGAGATCGAAGGAGCGGATCGACGGCGCGGCATCAAACAGCGCCCACAGCACGAACGGAGGCGCGAAGATCAGCGACTGCGGGTCGGCGACGCTGGGGTGCCCGCCATAGTGGTAGGGGTTCCAGAACGGCGCCTGGCCGGCATGGATGGTGGCCGCCAGGAAGCGGAAGAACGCATAGAACTGGTTCTTCGCATCCCAGGGTACCACGGCATCGGTGACAATCCATCGGCTGGCGGCGATCAGCCAGATGGCGGCGATCGCCAGCAGCAGCAGCGTCAAGCCGCGCTGGCGCTGCGCCACGCGCACGCCGTAGACGTCACAGCGAGTGACGGAATGAGGTTCGAGCACGCGCGCCCCTTCCAAGCATGCCAGAAGGGGGCGGCACTTGCCCCCCTCGAACAGGCTCCACTTCCCCGGACGCGATGCTATGCCTAGGACCACGCCCTCTCAATCGGAATTGCGAGCATGGCCGACAATAGTGTGATTTCTCTTTTCGGGCGGATTGTGGCGGCGGCCGGAGCCACGGCGGCCCAGCACTAAGCGCCCAGCACTAAGCGCCCAGCACTAAGCGCCCAGCACTAAGCGATTGCCAATGCTCGTCCTCGCCCCCTAAGCTTGCATGGGCTGCGGCCCGCAAAGTCCGTCTGTCCTTCAGCGTGTTGCAGTGCAAAATGGGAGGACTGTCATGGCAGAGAGCGTCTACAAGATCGTCGAGATCGTCGGCACCAGCCCCACGTCGTGGGAGAAGGCCGCGGCGGCTGCCGTGGAGCGCGCGGCAGCAACGCTGCGTGATCTGCGCATCGCCGAGGTGTGCGAGCAGGACATCGTCATCACCGACGGCAAGATCGAGGCCTATCGCGTGCGCCTCAAGATCTCGTTCAAGTATGAGGACTAGGCCGTCCGGATACGGCGCCGGCGCGTGACAATGGCGGCGGGCAACCCGCCCGCCGCGCCGAGGATTTGCATGCAGCCTGCACCCTTCGCACGCTCCGGCCGCTTCTGGCGCGGCAATCTGCACACGCATTCGACCCGCTCCGATGGCCGTCTGCCGCCCGAGGCAGTGATCGAATTCTACCAAGGCGCCGGCTACGACTTCCTGGCGCTCACCGACCACTTCTGGGAGAGCTGCGGCTTTCCGATCACCGACACGCGGCCGCTGCGCAGCAAGGGTTTCACCACCCTGATCGGCGCCGAGATCCATGCGCCGCTGACCGCCAAGGGCCACGACTGGCACATCGTCGCCCTGGGCCTGCCGTTCGACTACGCGCCGCCCGCGAGCGGCGAGACCATCCAGGGCATGTGCCGGCGTGCGGCCGCGGCGGGGGCATTTCTCGGCATCGCGCATCCGCAGTGGTACGGCCTCACCCTGGAGGATGCGCTGTCGATCCCCGAGGCCCACGCCGTCGAGATCTACAACCACGGCTGCGCCATCGACTGCGATCGCGGCGACGGCCTGGTCGTGTTCGAGGAAATGCTGGCGCGCGACAAGCGCGTCAACGCCTACGCTGCGGACGACGCGCATTTCAACACGCCCGACGCTGGCGGCGGCTGGGTGATGGTGAAGGCCGAGGCGCTGGAGCCGGAGCTGCTGCTCGACGCCCTCAAGCGCGGCGATTTCTATTCCAGTCAGGGCCCGACCATCCACGACATTGCGATCGAGGGCGATGCGGTGCGCGTCGCCTGCTCCGCCGCCTGCTGGGTGGTGGCGGCGGGCGCGGGCCTCGGCACTGAGAGCGTGCATGGCCAGGACTTGACCAATGTCCGCCTGCCTCTCGAGCCGATCGGCGAGGGCTATGTCCGCATCACGGTGATGGACGACAAGGGCCGCCGCGCCTGGAGCAACCCGATCTGGCGGTGAGCGTATGTCTCCCGGGTGAGGTTTCAGGTGGAAGCCAAATGCTCCCACCTGAACCGATCTCGTTGTTTTGCTAGTGTGATTCAGATCGAGAAATTCGCTCAGAGCCATGCCGCACACGCCGGCGAATTTCTCGATCATCACACTAGCTACGGCGCGCGCGTGAACGGCCACCCCGATATGCCGCCACGCAGCGCCAGCGCCACCAGCGCCGCCTCGAGCTCGGCCAGCGTCGCCATCGTCTCGATCGGCTCGACCGTGCGCGCCTGCCGGGCATCCCAGTAGTCGGCCAGCAGCTCGCGCAGCTTGCGCGTCGTCTCCGCTTCGGGCATGCGCCGGCGCGAGCGCCGCACAACATAGGGGCCGCCGCTCTGGTCATGGATCCAGCGCTCGGCGGCGCTGCGCAGGTCGGGGGCGACCTCGCAGTTGCCGGGACCTTTGAGCTGGGCGATGTAGGGCGACTGCCAGATGGACCGACCGCGCCGTATCTCCAGCACCGCCAGCCGCGCGCCGTTGCGGCGTATCGAGAACAGCCGGCAGGTGTTGTGGGCCAGCTTGTCGGCGTAGCAATCCAGGCAGTTGCGCATGGCGATGCGCTCGTTCATGATTTCCTGGAAGGTGGTGAGCGGCAGGAAGTCGTAGCCCGCCACTTGGCCGGCGAACAGCCACGTGTCGGTGATGGGCCGGTCGCCGAAGTAGACGAGCAGCTTCACGCGGTTGAGCCAGTATTTGGCCTCCACCACCACGGTCTTGTAGCCTAGTCCCGTGTGCCAGGGGACGAAGGCCAGCCGCTGCAGCTCGCTGCCGCAGCGTTGCGCGTGCCAGGCATAGAGGGCCAGCGGCAGGAGCACGCGGGCGTCCAGCGGCTCCCCGCCCGTCAACTGCTTCTGCTTGGCCACCCACGCCGCGAAGCTCTCGTCGCAGGCCTGTGCCGCGTAGAACAGGTGGCCGAGCCAATTGCACGGGGGCGGCATGGCGCGCGGCATGTGGTTGCCCAGAATGCGCCCGAAACTCGGATTGAAGGGCACCCACGCCATCGGCTCGCGGCAGGCTTCCGGCGGAAGCCGGCGCAGGCAATAGGGCAGGCCCAGGATCTCCGCCGCCTGCGCCAGCGGGTGGCCTTCCTCGATGCACTTGACAACCGCGATCCGCCTGTCGCGCGGCCCATATCCCGTCGCCAGAGCGTGCAGCAGCGCGGGGAACACGACCGCGAGTTGAGTGATGCGAGGCGAGATGGCTGCGCAGTGGCGCACTCTGTCCTGGTGCTTGGCCGGAAAACGGCCCAATTGCGATTCGATGTCTACGTCCACGTACGGCTGCTCCCGGTCGGGCTCGACCTCCCACGGCTCCGGCGAATTGGAACGCAACAATGCGACATTCTTGGCTGTGCTCATCCCGCAAACCTCCATGGCCCAGGGGGTTGACGCGCCTCGCAGCGACGCCGGCCGGCCTCGCCGTGCGCAAGCGCCGCCCGCCGTCCATGAATCCCGAACTTCTGGGATGTCTGTGGGCAGAGTCAGTCAGGAAAAAAATATAGTTGGCCGTGGCAAAGCGGACGACCCTTCAGCCGTTGTACTGTCTGAGGTCCGTCAGTCCGACGGTGAAGGGAGAGCATTTGGACCACGCCGAAGCCCTGGCGCAACAGCAGCAAGGAAATCCTCAGTCCGTCAGCCCTAGAGAACGGGGACCTTGAAGGTGGCAAGCAAAAAAACGAAGGCACAGGATGCGCTCACCCAGGCATATGACCAACTCAAGTCCGCGCATGGGCGCTCCGCCGAGATCGAGATTTGTCTGGGAGGCCTCACATATGAAGACTGTCTGCAAAGCGTCGTCGAGGACATGCAAGCTGGGAGGCTCGTGGAGAACCCGCCATGTTCTACTCAGCAGGAGTTGAAGCAGTTCATCCTGCGCGAAACCCTCTGCCGCCTGGGCAACGCGTGGGTCCAGGCCCAGGAGCAAGCACCCCTCGTCTCCAGTAGACAATATGGCGGTGCGCAGACCCCACCAAGTCTAGCGGACGACATGCCCACCCTTCTCGCCCTGACGATGTTGGCGCTAGAGGATCAGCCCAAGGATCAGCGTATTCTCCAAGCCATCGTGGACGTCGAATACAATCCCCGACGCGCTCAGAAACGTCTACGACACGTGAATGAGGAGCTAAGCAAGCGACTCGGCCTGCCCGTCAGAGATATCGAGAACGCCAAAAAGCGAATCAAACGACGCGCATCGGGGATCGTAGCTTATTATCGCCGCCATGGAGACCACAGGTGAGGCGACCCCCAGTTCATTCCGCTAGCCGCCAGCGACCGCGCTGCACACAGGTCCGTGACTCCGACGAGAAACAACGTGGAGCGAGCTCCACCTAGGCTTTTCGAACATTGCCAATGACGAGAAGAACACTGCGGAGGGAGGCACTTGTTGTTTGTGCCAACCTTCACCGCCATGGAGATTGCAAATGACGCAGCGAGATCGACCATCCAAGGCGACAGACAGACGTGCGCCGACCGATCCGATGCCATTGGACGAGTTTTTTTCTCGTAACAATATAGATGCGGCGGCCGCGCGTTTCCTTGAGTTTCTTTCTGAGGACGACACCACTTTATTAGAAACGGCGGCGATAATAGATTTAGCCGCCGTGCGCCGGCCATCAGATTCCTATGGCCCCCCTTATAATAATATCTCTTCAACGAGAAGCATGCATCAAAGTACGATTGAGAAATACAAGCGATTTTTGGATTCTGAAGACGAGGATTGGATCCGAGCAGAGACACCGGAATTGCTGGCGAGACCTTGCGGAGCAGGTGGGCATAGGATCAAGGAGCTGCTGCGCGCGCGTGTCGGGGAGGATATTTTCGCCAGCTGGTTCAGCATGATGGAGTTTAACGCTTTTGACCCGGATGTCCTTTTTGCATCCGTTCCGGCCCGCTTCACGCGTAGATGGATAGAATTGAATTTCTCGGACGACCTTCTGGCTTGCGCTCAGGTCGAATTTCCGCAAATCAGCAGAATACAAATCGATATTCGTGAGGAACGCTTCGGTAGAGTCATGGGGGCGGCGCTGGCTGTTCTCGGTCGCTCAGAGCATTCCCAGATCGTGCGAATAGGGCAGTCGCATCAAATGCTTGAGGCTGCTGGCAGGCATGAGGAGGTGCAATTCAATCCGCAGCATACATTCGATACATTTGTAACCGGACCAACAAATCGTGAAGCGCATGCGGCCGCTCGCCAAATCGGCGATATTGCGACTAGAAACACGTCGGCGGAGCGAGCGCTATGTATTTATTCTGGGTCCGGGCAGGGCAAAACCCACCTTCTGCACGCGATTGCTTGGGAAGTTCAGCGCTGCTCTGAACCGCACGGCGTTCTGTACCTAACGTCTGAACGCTTTCGCCAATTGTTTGTGGATGCACTTCGCCGTCAGGAGGAGGATACTTTCAAGGAGAGGTTTCGTAGTATTAGGCTCCTGCTTGTTGATGATTTCGATTCCCTTTACGGATTGCGAACACGACGAGTTTTCGAGCAAATCGTTGCTTGGCTGATGGACACTGGCCGCCACGTCGTAGTTGCTGGTAGTCGAGCCCCTGCGCAGATGCGCAGGCTTACCGGCGGGCTGAGGGAAACGTTGCAGCGCGGCCGAATTGTGGGCATGTCGGGTCTCGACCGCGGTGGCCGGCTCGCGCTGCTCTCGCAGCGCTTGGACGAGCGCCGACGTCACGATGCCGAATTCGATGTTCCCCGCGAGAGTCTCGAGATCATAGCGGAGCGGTTGACGTCGGGTCGCGATCTGGGCACGGCGATCAACAGGCTGCACCTGGTGTGGGGGCTGACGCGCGTCCCGTTGACTGAAGTCGTAGCGGAAACAGTGGCGCGCGATTTGGCCGGAGGAGGCACCCGGGTCGACGCGATCCAATCCGCCGTGTCGCGTTTCTTCGGCGTCTCGCCCGCAGACCTCGTCTCCGACCGGCGCAATCGCCTCATCACCTGGCCGCGCCAGATCGCCATGTTCCTGACCAGCGGGCTGACGACCCTCACGCCCGCGGAGATCGCCCGCCGCTTCGGGCAACGCGATCGCGACATGGTGATGCGCGCGGTGCGCAGAGTGGAAGTCGCCCTGGCCGACCAGCCGAGCATGCGCGAGATGGTGGACCGGCTCAAGCAGGCGATCCAGGAAGCTGCCGGACCCGCGCCTCAACCCCTGCTGGCTGGCGCCCTGTCGGCGCGCAGCAACACGTGGGCGGGTGAGGCTGGACGGTCGAGAGCTGACGGAACCGTGGTCCGGCACTATGGGCACGCACCCGCAGCCGAGGAGCAGCGCAGCGGACCGCTGGCGGCGCTCGGGCGCAGACGAAGAGCCAGCGCCGACCGGCAGGCTGCGAAGGTCGCGGTGGAGAGCGACTGGGAGCGGGCCAGGGTCAAGCGGTTCAGTCGGGTGCGGGGGTTTGGAATTCTCACGCGCGGCGAAGGCACGCCCGACGTCTACGTGCACGCCAGCACGCTGCGGCGTTGCGGCTTCACAGAGCTACGCCGCGATCAGGTGGTGCAGATCCGATGGGGCAGGGGTCCGAAGGGATGCACCGCGGCCGAGATCCGGCCGGACGACGCGTCGCCGCGCCAATGAGCGTTCCCGGAAATCGAGGCCTCGAGGCCGAGACTGTCCGGGATCTTCCCCCACGCGGTTGAGAGCTATCCGGCGATCTTCGAGAAATCGGCGACGTTGAGGGTGGTGGCGCGGATCTCGGAAAGGAGCGCCAGGCGGTTGGCGCGCAGCGCGGCGTCGGGGGCGTTGACCGTGACCTTGTCGAAGAAGGCATCGACGGGCGCGCGCAGCTCGGCCAGCGCCCGCATGGCGCCGGCGAAGTTCTCGACGTTGATGGCAGCAACGGTGTCCTTCTTCACCTTCTGAATGACCTCGTACAGCGCCCGCTCTTGCGGCTCGCGCAACAGCGACGCATCGGCGGCGCCGGCCCAGCTCTTCTTGTCCTTCTTCTCCTCGTCGCGAATGATGTTGGTGGCGCGCCTGACGCCCGCGAGCAGCACCGCGCCGTCGTCAGTCTTGAGGAACTCGCCCAGCGCCTCTACCCGCTTCACGATCAGCGCCAGGTCGTCCTGCCCGCCGAGCGCAAAGATCGCATCGATCAGATCGTGGGGTGCGCCCTTCTCGCGCAGGTGCACCTTGAGCCGGTCGGCGAAGAAAGAAAGAAGGTCCGCATGTATCTTCGCCTCGGTAGGCTGGAGCGGAACCTTGTGAAGTGAAGCAACGGAGAAATCAGAAGATGCAGACTGAAGCCTCTTTATTTCCTCTGCTATGCGGATGAACTCCTCAACTCTCTCCGGTTCTGCAATCGGAACTGAGAGCTTTTTCTCACCAAAGGCCTTCACCATCGAGGCAACGATCAATCGGCCCGCGACCAAGAACCGATCGCGCAAGGGCACTCTAAGATCATTCTCCAGCACAATCCGGATCACGCCCAGCGCCGCGCGCCGCAGCTGATAGGGATCGCCGCTCCCGGTCGGCTTCTCGCCGATGGCCCAGAAGCCCACCAGCGTGTCGAGCTTGTCGGCCAGCGCCACGGCGATCGCGACCGCGTCGCCGTCGGCCGCCAGCGGCACCGTGTCGGTTGGCCCCTTGGGCTTGTAGTGCAGCTCGATCGCCCGCGCCGTCTCCGGTTTGATGCCGCCGACCTCGGCATAGTAGCGCCCCATCAGGCCCTGCAGCTCCGGGAACTCGCCGACCATGCCGGAGACGAGGTCGGCCTTGCACAGCTGCGCCGCGCGCCGCGCATCCTCCGGCACCGCGTCGACAGAGCCGGCAATCTGGAAGGCCAACTCGGCGATACGCTCGACGCGATCCTTCTGGCTGCCCAGCTTCTCGTGGAAGGTGATGCCGGCCAGCGCGATCGCCATCTCGTCGAGCGGCTTCTTCAAGTCCTGCTCCCAGAAGAACTTGGCGTCGGAGAGCCGCGCCGCGATCACCTTCTCGTTGCCGGCGATGATCTGCGCCCCGCCGTCCTTGGAGCTGAGGTTCGACACGAGCAGGAACTTGCTGGCGAGCCTGCCCGAGCGCGGCGCCTTGAGCGAGAAGCACTTCTGGTGCTGCTTCATCGACAGCATCAGGCACTCCGCCGGTACGGCCAGGAACGCCTCGTCGAAAGCGCCCATCAGCACGGTCGGCCACTCGGTCAGCCCGGCGTTCTCAGCAAGCAGCGCCTCGTCCTCCACCAGCGCCAGCTTGTGCTCCTTGGCCAGCGCGCGCGCCTGCTCGGCGATCAGGCCGGCGCGCTCGGCCGGATCGAGGATGACCTTGTGCGATCTGAGAGCCTTGGCGTAGTCCGCCGCGCCCTTCACCCCGAACGGCTCGTTGCCGTGGAAGCGATGGCCGCGCGTCTCGCTCCCGCTCTCGACCTCCTCGATTGCAAACGGCACCACCTTGCCGTCGAGCTGGCACAGAACCGAATGCAGCGGCCGCACCCAGGTGGTCTTGCCAGAGCCCCAGCGCATCGACTTGGGCCAGGGGAACTTCGCCGCCACCGCAGGCACCACCTCGGCGACGATCTCTTTCGCCGCGCGACCCGGCTTCTCGACTTTGACGACGTAGAAGTCACCCTTCTTGTCGTCCTTGACGACAGTCGCCTCCTTGATCGACTTGAGGCCCGCCGACTTCACGAACCCGGCGATCGCCTGCTCGGGTGCATTGACGCGCGGGCCCTTGCGCTCCTCGGAGATGTCGGGCGACTTCGCCGGCACGCCTTCGATCACCAGCGCCAGGCGGCGCGGCGTCGCGAAGGCCTTGGCCTCGCCGGCTTCCAGCCCCTGCGCCTTCAGCCCTTCGGTGACGAGCCGGCGCAAATCCTCGGCCGCGCGGGCCTGCATCCGCGCCGGGATCTCTTCGGAGAACAGCTCGAGCAGCAGCTCAGCCATGGCTCGCCCCGCCACCTTCGGTCGCCAGCCACGCCGCGCAGCAGGCCTTGGCCAGCTCGCGCACGCGCAGGATGTAGCTCTGCCGCTCGGTCACGGAGATCACGCCGCGAGCATCCAGCAGGTTGAAGATGTGGCTGGCCTTGATGCACTGGTCGTAGGCCGGCAGGGCGAGCTTGTGGCGCTTGTCGTTGGCGTCCGGCGCCGGTGCGCCGGCCTCCAGCAGGGCCTTGCACTCCTTCTCGGCATCGCGGAAGTGCGCCAGCAGGATCTCCGTGTCGGCAAACTCGAAATTGAAGCGCGAGTGTTCCTGCTCGGCCTGCAGGAACACGTCGCCGTAGGTGAGCTTGCGCGCGTCGGTGCGGCCGTTGAAGTTGAGGTCGAACACGCGGTCGACGCCCTGCACGTACATGGCGAGCCGCTCCAGCCCGTAGGTGATCTCGCCGGAGACGGGATTGCAGTCGAAGCCGCCGACCTGCTGGAAGTAGGTGAACTGCGACACCTCCATGCCGTCGCACCACACCTCCCAGCCGAGCCCCCAGGCGCCCAGCGTCGGGCTCTCCCAGTCGTCCTCGACGAAGCGGATGTCGTGCACCATGGGATCGATACCGATGCGCGTCAGGCTCTCCAGGTAGAGGTCCTGAAAGTCCGCCGGCGACGGCTTCATGATGACCTGGAACTGGTAGTAGTGCTGCAGCCGGTTCGGGTTCTCGCCGTAGCGGCCGTCCTTGGGCCGGCGCGAGGGCTGCACGTAGGCAGCGTTCCAGGGGCGGGGCCCCAGCGCGCGCAACGTGGTGGCTGGATGAAACGTGCCCGCGCCCACCTCCATATCGTAGGGCTGCAGGATGACGCAGCCCTGCTCGCCCCAGAACTGCTGCAAGCCGAGGATCAGGTCCTGGAACGACTCCGTGGGCCTGAGGGCGGGCGAGCCCTTGGCCTGCCGTGGTTGAGCCGGTTTGGCGGCCTTCTTCTGCATGGGTTGTGCGTGCGCTTTGTGGGAATGGGCCTGTTGTGCGCGCACTATACGCAAACCGCGCAAGCCGTCATCAGGATTTGCGCTTCAAGAAGCTTGAACGACTAGAGGCATACACATATGATATGTGTAGGAGAATGCGTCATGAACAAGATGGTGCGGCAGCAGCTATTCATCACGACCGAACAAAAACGGCGCATCAAGACGCGTGCCGCGCTCACCGGCATGTCGGAGGGCGAGGTCATCCGCCGCGGTATCAATCGCGAGCTGGCGCAGGAGACCGCAGCGGCCGAGGCCGACTGGAAAGATGCCTGGCGCCAAGCCTTTGGCATGTGGAAAGACCGCGACGACATCGAAGAATTCTATGCCGAACGGCGCAAGCGCGACAGGCAGCGGATGGAGAGAATTCGCAAGCAAATGCGTGGCAAGTGAAGTCGAATGCTTTTTGACACCACGATTCTCATCGACTACCTGCGCGGCCGCGAGGAAGCGCGCAATCTGTTCGAAGCTCACGGCAAGAAGCCCAACATCTCCGTGGCTTCGACGCTGGAACTTTATGCAGGAGTACGCACCAGGCGGGACGAGCAGCGAACGGAGCAGCTCTTGTCGCAGTCGGCTTTGCTGCCGCTAATACACGACATCGCCAAACGCGCGGGGGTCTTCGTTCGGCTCTATCAGGCAAGCCATGGCGTTGCGAGTATGGACGCCATCATCGCCGCCACGGCCGAGCACCACGGGCTCAGGCTCGCCACGCTCAACGTGAAGCACTTCCCGATGTTTCCGAAGCTCAAGCGCGCCTATTGACCGGCTCGCACCTCAGCCGCGCTTGACAGGCCGGTAGACGCCGCTTGCGGGGTCATACTCCAGCGCGCCGAGGTCCTTCTCGATCGCCCGGCCCGTCGCCCTGCGCCGCAGTTCGTCCTGGGCGCGCTCGAGGTCGGCGGCTAACTCCTTGGACGCACGAGCAAACCAGCGATACCCCGCGTAAAGCCCGGCGCCCAACAACCCCAGCAGAATGACCTGCGGCACCACCCACCTCCTGCGGCCTCGCACGATTGCGCCGGCCTATGTGCCTCGCCTCAAAGGCCGAAGCGTGACCACAAGGCGCGCGCCTCCACGGCCGAGACCAGATCATCGGCCAACGAGGGCGTGAACGCAAATCCGTCGCCCAGATCCGCGCCGAAACCGGGCAGGCGGCGGAAGCGGGACAGCAGGCCGCCCGGCGCCATGGGGATGGCGCGCAGGCGCACCTTGGGCCCGTGCAGGGCCTGCATGCGCGTGCGCAGATCGGCAATGCCGTCGATCAACCCATACTCCAGTGCTTTCGAGGCCGACCAGAACGTGCCGGAGAACATCTCCTCCTCCGGCCCCTTGAGCCGGCCAGAGCGCCGCTCCTTGACGATGCCGATGAACACGTCGTGCACGTTGCGCTGCAGCTGCTTCAGCCGCTCGACGTCCTCGAGCCGCTCCGGCTGGAAGGGGTCGAGCGCGCCTTTGTCCTTGCCCGAGGTATGCACGCGCCGCTCGATGTCGAACCGTTGGATGAACTTGTCGAGCCCGAAGCTGGCGGAGATGACGCCGATGGAGCCGACGATGGAGGACGGATCGGCGTAGATCTCGTCGCCGGCCAGCGCCAGGAAATATCCCCCCGATGCCGCCACGTCCTCGCAGAACACGTAGACGCGCTTCTCCTTCTCGCGGGCAAGCTGGCGAATGCGGCTGAAGATCAGATGCGATTGCACCGGCGAGCCGCCCGGCGAGTTGACGACCACCGCCACCGTCGGCAGCTTGGAGAGGCTGAACGCCTTCTCGATCGGCCCGGCCGCCGAGGTGAGCGCAAGGCCCGGCCGCAGCGGCGTCGCCATGCCGATGGGGCCGGTGAAGCGCAGAACCGGAACGACAGGCCCGCGATTGAAGAAAAGCATGCGTTTCGTCCTTGCTCGCTGGTGCTGCAGCCCACGATATAGATCGGCATCCCCCCAACTCAAGGCCGCGGCGCGGGATGCCGCCGGTCGCTCACGTACTGCCTCTCAAGTCCAGCGCCGCGCCGCGCCTCAAGATGGCGTCCACTTCCGGGCGGAAGCCGTTGCCGGTGGGCTTGTGCAGCACGAGACCCTGGCGCAGCTCCAGGGGCGCGCCGCTGCCCTTGATGGCCTGCACGAGCACTCTGATCGCCGGCTTGCCCTCGCGGGCAAAGAGGGGAAAGACGATGGCGCTGCCAAATCGGCCGGCGAAGGCGGTGAGCACCTCGCCGACGCAGTCGGCGCGATGAATGATGGTCGCCGTGCCGCCCGGCCGCGTCATCGCCGCCATGAACTGCGCCCAGCGCGCCAGGTTGCCGCCGGGCATGGCGTGCGATGCGGCCTTCAGGGCTTCGACGGACACCGTGCCCGCCCCCTCCGCGTTGTAGGGAGGGTTGGCGAGGACGTGGTCGAAGCTGTCCGCCAGGGCCCTGAGCTCGGGCAGGTCGTCGAGCCGGCGCGAAATATCGGCCTCGAGGACGCACACACGTCCCTCGCAACCGTTGCGCTCTACGTTCCTGCGCGCCAGATCGGCCAGCGGCCGCTCGCGCTCCACCAGGGTGACGCAAGCATCCTCGAGGCGCCGGGCCACGGCGAGGCCAACGACGCCCACGCCAGCGCCCACGTCCAGCACCCGCTGTTTCCGGCCTGCCTCGACGGGCGCGGCGGCCGCCAGCAGGACGGCATCGACGCCGGCACGGTAGCCCTGTTGCGGCTGCAGGATGCTCAGGCTCCCGCCCAGAAAAGCATCGTCGCTGACCGATCCCGCCTTGGCCGCCATCGGTTTCACGCGTGCGCTTCCCCATCGCCGATCAGCCATTGATCGAGCCCGGCTTGGCTCAACGCCCGGCGGGCGGCATCCCGGTCGTCGTCCGACACCAGCAGCCGGCGCGGGAAGGCGCCGATCGACCCCTCGACCACGCTGATGTACTGGTCCGCAAGGTAGCTTGCGATCCCAGCCTCTCGCAGCACGGCTTCCGCGAAGCTCAGGAGCACGGCGTCGTTGCTGCGCAGCAATTCACGCATTGGCGCCCCAAAAGGGCTGTGCACGGGCCGCCGGCGGGACCAGCCGCCGCGGGTGAGCGGGCTTGACTGCCCCTTGTGACTCCCGGCTATACCGGGTTCCAGGAAACTCCAGCTGGAGATAACACACCTTGGGCGTCGTCGTCCCATTCGAAGAAGCGCGAGGGTCTTCAGAAAGCCTGAAGCCGCTGCTCGACATCGTTGCCGCGGACATGCAGGCGGTCAACCAGATCATCCTCGACAAGGCGGTGTCCGACGTCGAGCTCATCCAGAAGCTCGCCCATCACCTGATCGACTCGGGCGGCAAGCGCCTGCGTCCCATGCTGACGATTGCCGCGGCCAAGCTTTGCGGCTACCGCGGCGACGGCCATATCCGCCTGGCGGCCGCCGTGGAGTTCATGCACACGGCAACGCTCCTGCACGATGACGTGGTCGACGAGAGCGACTACCGGCGCGGCAAGGCGGCGGCGCGGTGCGTGTGGGGCAATCAGGCGAGCGTGCTGGTCGGCGACTTCCTACTGGGGCAGGCGTTTCGCATGATGGTCGACGTCGGCTCGCTCGGCGCGCTCAAGATCCTGTCGAGCGCCGCCGCCGTCATCGCCGAGGGCGAGGTGATGCAGCTTGCCGCCGCCAAGAACACGTCCACGACCGAGGACGCGTACCTCGCCATCATCAATGCCAAGACGGCGGCACTGTTCTCGGCTGCGACCGAGGTGGGCGCGGCCATTGCCAATCGGCCGGTCGAGGAGCAGGCGGCGCTCAAGGCCTACGGCCGCAACCTCGGGATTGCGTTCCAGCTCGTCGACGATGCGCTCGATTACTCCGGCGACAGCGCCCGGCTCGGCAAGTCGGTCGGCGACGATTTCCGCGAGGGCAAGATCACGCTGCCGGTGATCTTGTGCTTCAGGCGCGGGGGCGACGACGAGCGCGCCTTCTGGAAGCGCACGCTGGGAGAAGGCAAGGTGCGCAGCGGCGACCTCGAGCAGGCGATCCGGCTGATGAAGAAGCACGGCGCCATCGAGACCACCCTGGAGCGGGCCCGGCACTATGGCGCCATCGCCGGCGACGCGCTCGCCATCTTCCGGCCCGATACGCACACCCGCGCGCTCACGGACGTCATCGCGTTCTGCATCGCCCGGGTCAGTTGACGGCATCAGCCGGGCAGGTCGAGCCGGGTTGCGACGATCCACCAGCCGGGCTGCACCTTGGTGAGGGCTGACGCTGCGCGCGCCGTGTCGGCCTCGTTCATGAATACGCCGAAGCAGGTCGGCCCGCTGCCGGACATCGCCGCCGCGTGACACCCGGGCTGGGCCGCGAGCGCGGCCTTCATCTCGGCGATGGCCGGCATCAGTCGGGTTGCCGGCGCTTCCAGGTCGTTGCCGCGCGCCCGGATGTAGTCCACCAGCGCTGGCAAGTGCCGAAACGGCCGCGGCGGCGCCGGCTGGCTGCGGATCGCCGGCGCGGGGCCGGCGGCGAGCGCGGCGAACACCTCGGCTGTCGCCAAGGGCTGGCGCGGGTTGGCCAGCACGACGGCGAACTGTAGGGGCGCTTCTGCCAGCGTCTGCAGCCGGTCGCCCTTGCCCCACATCAGCGCCGGCCGGCCGACGAGACAGACGGGCACGTCGGCGCCCAGCCGCGCTGCGGCGGCCTGCCAATCGAGGCCCGGGGCGAGCACGGGGTTGGCCTGCCGCACCGCCCGCAAGAGGGCCGCGGCATCGGCCGAACCGCCGCCGAGGCCGGCCGCAACCGGCAGGTTCTTCTCCAGCCGGACAGACCCCAGCTGCAAACGGGGCTCGAGCTCTCGCAGCAGCGCCAATGTCTTCGTCAGCAGGTTCTCGCCCGTGATCTCGGCGGCGAACGGCCCAGTGGCGGCAATGCGGGAGCGGGCGCGCGGCAACAGCTCGAGCCGATCGCCGACGTCGGCGAAGGTCACCACGCTTTCGAGCTCGTGGTAGCCGTCCGGGCGGCGGCCCAACACCTTGAGCGTCAGGTTGACCTTGGCGCGGGCAGTCTCACGGATGGGCATCGCAACGGGTTACGCTGTCACCGGCCGACCGCCCGGGCCTCGCCCGCCGGCGCGCATGCATGCCCGGGCCCGGCCTTCCCCATCACTGAAAGAAAGGAAAGGCCGGCTGGTTGTTGACCTTGCTGCTCTTCTTGGGCTGTTCGGCGCGCTTCTGCGCCTCCTTGGTGCGCTTGACCTGGCGCGCCTGCGGCGACACCAAACCCTTCTGCAGCTTGCGCTTGATCTTCTCGGCGTCCTCGGGCTCCGGCTTCAGCGTCAACGCCTGGTCCCACTGAAAGCGGGCCTCGCGCTCACGCCCCACGCGCCAGAGCGCGTCGCCCAGATGGTCGTTGAGCACCGGATCCTCGGGCCGCAGCTCGACCGCGCGCTCCAGATACTTCGCGGCGTCCTTGAAATTGCCCATGCGGTAGTGGGCCCAGCCGAGGCTGTCGACGATGTAGCCGTCGTCGGGCTTCTGCTTCACCGCTTTTTCGATCAGGGCGAGGCCCTGCTTGAGATTGCGGTTCTGATCGATCCAGGAATAGCCCAGATAGTTGAGCACCAGCGCCTGATCGGCGCTGAGCTGCAGCGCCTTCTGCAGGTCGGCCTCCGCCAGCGGCCATTTCTTGATCCGCTCGTAGCAGGTGCCGCGCGCGTAGTAGTAGGCCCAGTGTTTCTGTTCGGGCTTGTCGATCAGGGCGATGGCGCGCGTGTAGTAGTCGACGGCCTCATCATAGCGCTTGTGGCCGCGCATGACGCTGCCCAGCGCGTCGAGCGGACGGATGTCCGCCGGATTCTGGGAGGCGATCTCCTCCAGCAACTTTTGCGCCTCGCCGACACGCTCGAGCTGGTTGAGGTTCAGTGCCTTGCGGATCTCGACGCTGGCGTGCAGCGGGGTGTCCTTGGCGATGCGGTCGTAGGCGGCGATGGCGGCCTCGTAGCGCTTCGTCGTCTCGTAGGCGTTGGCCAATGCCGCCAGGGCAAAGGGCGACTCCGGCATGAGATAGAGGGCGAACTGCAGATAGACGATGCCGACGCTCACCCCGCCCTCGCTGGTCAGCGCCTCGCCCAAGCCGTAGAACGCCTCGGCAACCCCCTCCGCCGGCGTCGTCACCAACAGCTCCGGGCGCTCGCCGGCCTCGATCTGCTCCTGCAGCGCGCGCGCCACCGGGTGACCGTCGCTCTTGGACCTCTCGAAGTGCGCCTTGAGCACGCTGAGGCCGAGCTTGGCATCACCGCCGCTCGATGCATGGCGGGCAAACGCCAGCGCGATGCGCAGTGTGCGCTGATCGTTCTTGGAGATGCGCTCGTAGGCGGCCCTCGCCTCGGTGCGCCTTCCGGCCTGGTCGGCGAGCAGGGCGCGATGATAGCGCAGATAGTACTGGGCCCACTCCGGCAGCTTCGGCGCGTCGAACAGGGCGAGCGCCTCCTGGGTCTTGCCTTGCGCCTGGTAGGTCCAGGCGCGCGCCAGCGTGCTCGTCAGCTCACCGATGGGGTTGGCGCTGGCGGCCTTGAAATGCTCGTCGGCGGCCACATAGCGCTGCGCCTTGAGCTCGACCAGCCCCATGAACGCCTGCGCCGTGCGGTGCGTCGGCTGGGCCGCCACGATCTGCCGCGCCAGCCGCTCGGCACTCGGCCAATCGCCTCCCGTGACATCCATCAGGAAGGACTGCTCGATCAGCACCGGGTTGTCCGGGTCCCGCACCAGCGCCTGCCGGTAATAGGCGGCAGCAACCACGGTATCGTGCTGACCGCGGGCCACCCGGCCCGCGAGATAGCTGCCGAGCAGAGAGCGCGCGTCGGTCTGCGCGTCCTGGCGTCCGCCCACGCCGGCTGCGGCCGTGACGATCCCCGGCGGCGCGAGCAGCCCGAGCGTTGCTGCAAATCCGGCGAGCACGAATAGACGAGTGCGCATGTCACCTCGCGCCGGGAGAATTGAAGCCGTCTTGATTCCCGCCCGTGCACGCTACCAGGAAAGCCCCCAGCGTGCGACCGCAAAGAGCGGAAAGCCTTAGGGTTTGCTGCATCAGTGTGGCGCTGCGGACAGGCCGAAACACGTCGCAATTGCGGCGAACAGGCGGCCGCAAGTGATGGGAATCACAGCACTTGCGGCAGAGGTTGTGCTCGCTTTCCCGGCACGGCCGCGCATCGGCCAGAAGCAGGACCGCCGCTCAGGCGAGCGCGAACGCCCGCCGCAGGGCTTCGGCGCTGATCGTGAGGGCCCGACCGGCGTCAGCCACGATCTTCCCCATCGTCATGAAGCCGTGAATCTGCCCCTCGAAGCGGCGGTGGTCGGCGTGCACGCCGGCAGCGGCAAGTGCCTTGGCGTAAGCTTCGCCTTCATCGCCTAGGGGATCGAAGCCCGCCGTGATGACGAGGGCCGGCGGCAGGTTCTTCAGGCTTTTCGCCATCAGCGGCGATGCGCGCCAGTCCGTCTTGTCGGCCGCGCTGCGCAGGTAGTGGCCGATGAACCACTGCATGCCCGTCCGCGTCAGAGGCAATTGCTGAGCGTGGCGCGCATGGGAGGGCAGCTTCATGCCCATATCGGTGCCAGGGTAGAACAAAAGCTGGAAGGCCAGCGGCGGCCCGCCGCGCTCGCGCGCATCGATCGAGACGACGGCGGCGAGATTACCGCCGGCGCTGTCGCCGCCGACGGCAATGCGCGCGGGATCGATGCCGAGACGCGCCGCATTGCCGGCAATCCACCGCGTGGCGGCAATCGCATCCCCGACGGCGGCCGGGAACTTGTGCTCCGGCGCCAGCCGGTAGTCGACGGCGACGACGATCGAGGGCGTCGCGTTGGCAAGCGCCCGGCACAGCTGATCGTGGCTGACGAGATCGCCGATCACCCAGCCTCCGCCATGGAAATAGACGAGCACAGGCTGGGCCCGATCCTTGGCCGCCCCCTTGCCGCGGTAGAGCCGCAGCGGGATTGGCCCTGCCGGCCCCTCCGCCGCCAGCTCGGCGACCTCGGCGACCTCGGGGGGCTCGGGCTGCAGCACCTCGCGCGAGGCCAGATAGACGGCGCGCGCCTGGGCCGGCGTCAGCGTCTCGATCGGCGGCCGGCCGGAGGCCACGATCAGGTCGCAGACGCGCTGGGCGTCCGGGTGCAGGGTCTCGTTCGACATGGGTGTACCTCGTCAATCCAAAACCAGACGCCGCCGGTCACATGCCCGGATAGTTCGGCCCGCCGCCGCCCTCCGGCACCGTCCAGACGATGTTCTGGTTGGGGTCCTTGATATCGCACGTCTTGCAGTGCACGCAGTTCTGCGCGTTGATCACGAAGCGCGGCTTGCCGCCCTCCTCCACCCACTCGTAGACGCCCGCGGGACAGTAGCGGTTGGAGGGCCCAGCGTAGATATCGTGCTCGGAGCGCTTCTGCAGGTCGGGATCGACCACGCGCAGGTGGACCGGCTGGTCCTCCTCGTGATTGGTGGCCGAGAACGACACGTTCGTCAGCTTGTCGAAGGTGAGGACGTTGTCGGGTTTGGGATAGTCGATTGGCCGCTCCCGGCTCGCCCGCGCCAGCGTGGCGTGGTCGGGCTTGCCGTGCTTCAGGGTGTAGCCGAGGCCGACGCCGGGGAGGATCGTGTTGAGCCACATGTCGGCCCCCGAGAGGATCGTGCCGAGAGCCGTTCCGAACTTGGAGAGAAACGGCTTGGCATTGCGCACGCGCCGCAGGTCCGCGGCGATCGGGCCGCTCATGACGGCCGGCTCGTAATCCTCCAGCCGATCGTGCGCGCGGCCATCGACCACGGCCGCGAACACCGCTTCGGCGGCGGCAATGCCAGACAGCATGGCGTTGTGCGATCCCTTGATGCGCGGGACGTTCATGAAGCCGGCGGCGCAGCCCACCAGCACCCCACCCGGAAAGACCAGCTGCGGGATCGACTGCCAGCCGCCTTCGCTGATGGCCCGGGCACCGTAGGCGATGCGCTTGCCGCCCTCGAAAGTGCCGCGAATGGCGGGATGGGTCTTGAAGCGCTGGAATTCGCCGTAGGGCGAGAGATAGGGGTTCTCGTAGTTGAGGTGCACGACGAAGCCGACCGACACCAGATTGTCGCCGTAGTGATAGAGGAACGAGCCGCCGCCGGTGCGGTTGTCGAGCGGCCAGCCGAGCGTGTGCTGCACCAGCCCCGGCCGGTGGACCTCCGGCCGCACCTCCCACAGCTCCTTGAGGCCGATGCCGTACTTCTGCGGGTCGCGGCCCTCCTCGAGATCGAAGCGCGCCATCAGCTCCTTGGCCAGGGAGCCCCGCGCGCCCTCGGCGATGACCGTGTATTTACCCCTGAGCTCCATGCCCGCCTGGAAGCGGTCGGTCGGCTGGCCGTTGCGCCCGAGGCCCATATCGCCGGTGGCGACGCCGGCCACGGCGCCCACCTCATCGTAGAGCACCTCCGCGGCGGCAAACCCCGGGTAGATCTCGACGCCGAGCTCGATGGCCTGCTCGCCGAGCCAGCGGGTGAGGCTGCCCAGGCTGACGATGTAGTTGCCGTGATTGCTCATCAGAGGCGGCAGCAGGAAATTCGGGATGCGCAGCGAGCCCGCCGGCCCGAGGTAGTAGAAGCGGTCCTCGGTTACCGCCGTCTCGACGGGTGCGCCCTTGGCCTTCCAGTCCGGGATCAGTGCGGTGAGGCCAATGGGATCGATGACGGCGCCCGACAGGATATGCGCCCCGACCTCCGAGCCCTTCTCCAGCACGACAACGGACAGCTCCCGGCCGACCGCGGTCGCGAGTTGCTTCAGGCGGATGGCGGCGGCCAGACCTGCCGGGCCCGCGCCGACGACCACCGCGTCGAAGTCCATTGCCTCCCGAGGGGGAAGATCGGCTCTGCGCGCCATCAGACTGGCCTCGGATTGATTGCTGCTTGCAGGTTCGATAGGTCGAGGTTGCCGCCAGCGTCAAGCGCTGTATGGCTCGGGCAGGCAGGGAGTTCATGGATGCTGCAAGGGCCGCCCCAAGCGGCTAGTCTTGAGGCGATGCAGGAAACGGACAGATTCCAATCGCTCGCCGCGCTCCTCGCCTGGTACGGCGAGATGGGCGTCGGGGACGCCGTTGCCGATACGGCAACCGACTGGCTCGCCAAGGACAGCCAATCGCCTGGCCACGCGTTCCAGGCCTTGGTCCCAGGACGGGCGGCGATCCGCCCTTCAACGCCGGCGCCGGCGCAAACGCGGCCCGCGGAGCGTGCCCCTCCCTCACGCCAGCCGGCGCCTTCTCAGCCGCCGCGCCAGTTCCCGACCGCCGCGCCCGACGCCGCGGTCATGTCAGCCCGCACAGCGGCGCGAGGCGCCGCGACGCTCGAGGCGCTGGCGGCAACGTTGGCGGCCTTCGACGGCTGCGGCCTGAAGGCCACCGCCAAGAACCTGTGCTTCTACCGCGGCGCAGCAAAGGCGCGGCTGATGCTGATCGGCGAGGCGCCAGGCCGCGACGAGGACCTCGAGGGCAAGCCGTTCGTCGGCCGTGCCGGCCAGCTGCTCGACAAGATGCTGGCGGCGATCGGCCTGGCGGAGGCGGATGTGCACATCACCAACATCGTTTACTGGCGCCCGCCCGGGAACCGCACGCCGACCCCGCAGGAAGCGCAGGTTTGCCGGCCCTTCCTCGAGCGGCAAGTGGAGCTTGTGGCGCCCGATCTCATCCTCCTCCTCGGCGGGGCGGCAGCCAAGCACCTGCTCGAGGTTGCAGATGGCATCATGCGCATTCGCGGCAAGCTGCGGGAGGTCGAGATCGGCAGCCTGAGGGTGCGGACCATGGCCACGCTGCACCCGGCGTACCTGCTGCGCACCCCGGCGGCCAAGCGGCTCGCCTGGCGCGATCTCCTGGCCGTGAAGGCGGCGCTGGGGGTCTAACGTTGGCTGCATTGGCATCGGCAACCCCCGCCGGGCGCCGATGCCTACAATTTTACGCAAATCCATTTGGGCCACTTAAGCCGACCGCAACACGGGTCTTCTAAGGTGTGCGTTGCAGGGCAGTGGAGCGCCCGGCGAACAGCACTGTTTCGAGGACATCGTGCGCGTCACCTACCGATACATCAGGCCGCTGACGGTGCTGTTTGCGCGCAGCATGGGCCCGTATCGCGCCTCCACGCTCGAAGCCTGGCAGACAATGGGCGCCTGGCTGGAGGCCCGCGGCACGCGCAAGCGCGTCAAGCAGGGCTATGGCTTCTTCCGCGACAATCCCGAGATCACCGCGCCCGAGCTGCTACGTTATGACGCATGCGTGACGGTCATGCCCGGTTTGGAGGCAGACCCCGCTGCAGGCATCGGCCGCCAAACCCTGCCCGGCGGCGCATTTGCCGTCTACACGCACACTGGCCCCTACGCCGAGACCGGCACTCTGATGTCGCACCTGCACCGCGAGATCGTGCCCAAGCGCGGGCTGTCGGTCGATTATGACCGCCCGTTCGTGGCGATTTACCTCAACGACCCGCTCCTCACGCGCGAAGTACACCGCCGCACCGAGCTGTGCGTGCCAGTGCTGCCGGTGCGCATGCCGCTGTCGGGCAACGACGACGACGACGAGGACATTGTCATCGCACCGGCGGCGTCCGGTCCCTTGATCGCCTCCGCCCGCTAGCTCGGCCGCGCCCGTTCTCCCACAATTAATCGCCTGGTGACGGCAGCGCGCGCGCCTGAGACAATGGCCGTCCAGATCGGATTGGCCGCCCATGGCGAAGATCGACGAGAGCCGACCGTTCGTGCCCGTGCGCATTGCCGTGCTCGCGGTCTCCGACACCCGCTCGTTGACCGATGACAAGTCGGGCGCACTGCTGGCGGAGATGGTGCGCGGCGCCGGCCACGAGCTGGCCGAGCGGGCGATCGTCAAGGACGATGTGGCGGAGATCAGGGCCAAGGTCGCGGCCTGGATCGCCGACCCCAGCGTCGACGTCGTCATCACTACCGGGGGCACCGGCTTCACCGGCCGCGACGTGACGCCGGAGGCGGTGAAACCGCTGTTCGAGAAGGAGATCGACGGCTTCTCGACCGTCTTTCATCTGATCTCGTTCCAGAAGGTGGCCACCTCCACCATCCAGTCGCGGGCCTGCGGCGGCGTTGCCCGCGGCACCTATATCTTCTGCCTGCCGGGCTCCCCGGGGGCCTGCCGGGACGCCTGGGACGGCATTCTCAAGTCGCAGCTCGACAACCGCCACCGGCCCTGCAATTTCGTCGAGATCATGCCGCGCCTGGAGGAGCATCGCGGTCGCGGCTGATGCCGACGCGGCCGCTGTCGGCCGTTGCCGGGCGTGACCGACCCACCGTCACGAAAGGTGTGGATTTCTCTCTCGGCGCCGGATCAAGCCCCCCGCAGACCCGCGGATGGGCGCCAAGGAAAGCCGCGGAACCTCATGCCGTGGTTGTTCATTTGACAGCCGTTCAACACTACCCCAATTAGGCTAGTTGGAGACCGCCTGCACGATCCGGGCGCACATTGCCTAGGTTTCATGCCGGCTCCCTTTGCCATCCAGCGAGCCGATCACCATCTCCATGGGATGGAATACCGGCGTGGCGGATTGGCCATATGATCACACTCACGCACGGGAACAAACGAGCTACTGACCTATGCTCGCCCAACTTTTCTGGTCTAATCTCGACACAACGCGCCGGCTGCGCAGGGGCGACGAATGACGACGAAAGAAAACATCTTCGACCTCTATGCCCAGGCATATGAGAGCCAGAAGCAGCACAGTATGTCCTTGCGAGAGTACCTGGAAGGGTGCCGCAGCGACACGGCCATGTACGCCAGCACCGCCGAGCGGATGATCACGGCGATCGGCGAGCCGGACCTGGTGGATACCGCCAAGGATGCGCGGCTCGGGCGCATATTCATGAACCGCACCCTCAAGGTCTACCCGGCCTTCAAGGATTTCTACGGCCTCGAGGAGACGATCGAGCGCATCGTCGGCTTCTTCCGGCATGCCGCGCAAGGCCTCGAGGAGAAGAAGCAGATCCTCTACCTGTTGGGTCCGGTCGGCGGCGGCAAGTCCTCGATTGCCGATCGGCTCAAGGACCTGATGGAGAAATGCCCGGTCTACGCGCTGGCCACCAACGATGGCGTGAGTCCGATCTTCGAGAGCCCGCTCGGGCTCTTCGATCCGGTGACGATGGGGCCGATGCTCGAGGAGCGCTACGGCATTCCCCAGCGGCTGTTGCTCGGCAGCATGTCGCCGTGGGCGGTGAAGCGCCTCGACGAGTTTGGCGGGGACATCTCCAAGTTCTCGGTCGCAAAGCTCCACCCCTCCAAGCTGCGCCAGATCTGCGTCGCCAAGACGGAGCCCGGCGACGAGAACAACCAGGACATCTCCGCCCTCGTCGGCAAGGTCGACATTCGCAAGCTCGAGCACTTCGGGCAGAACGATGCCGACGCCTACTCCTACTCGGGCGGCCTCAACCGCACGACGCAGGGCGTGCTCGAGTTCGTCGAGATGTTCAAGGCGCCGCTCAAGATGTTGCATCCGCTCTTGACCGCCACGCAGGACCGCACCTACGTCGGCACCGAGAACGTGGGCGCCATGCCCTATCAAGGGTTGATCATCGCCCACTCCAACGAGAGCGAGTGGCAGAGCTTCCGCTCCAACAAGAATAACGAGGCCTTCCTCGACCGCATCAGCGTCATCAAGGTCCCCTACTGCCTGCGCGTCGCCGACGAGAAGAAGATCTACGAGAAGCTGCTGTCGACGAGCGAGCTGAACGAGGCCTCGGTGGCACCGAGCACGCTCGAGATGCTGGCCCGCTTCTCGGTGCTTACGCGCCTGAAGGCGCACGAGAATTCTTCGCTCTATTCGAAGATGCGGGTGTACGACGGCGAAAGCCTGAAGGACACCGACCCGCACGCCAAGACCATCCAGGAATACCGCGATGCGGCCGGCGTCACGGAAGGGATGGACGGCGCCTCGACGCGCTTTGCCTACAAGATCCTGTCGGAGACCTTCAACTTCGACACCCACGAGGTGGCGGCCGATCCGGTGCACCTGCTCTATGTCATCGAGCAGGCGATCCGGCGCGAGCAGCTGCCCGAGGAGACGGAGAACCGCTGGATCGAGTTCCTGAAGGAGGAACTGTCGCCGCGCTACGCCGAGTTCATCGGCAACGAGATCCAGAAGGCGTACCTGGAGTCCTACAACGACTTCGGCCAGAACCTGTTCGACCGCTACGTGGCCTACGCCGATGCCTGGATCGAGGACCACGACTTCAAGGATCCCGATACCGGCCAGCTGATGAGCCGCCAGGTGCTCGAGCAGGAGCTCTCCAAGATCGAGAAACCGGCGGGCATCGCCAATCCCAAGGACTTCCGCTTCGAGGTGGTCAAGTTCTCGCTCAGGGCTCGCTCCAAGAACGGCGGCAAGAACCCGAGCTGGACCAGCTACGAGAAGATCCGCGAGGTCATCGAGCGCCGCATGTTCAGCCAGGTCGAGGACCTGCTGCCGGTCATCAGCTTCGGCAAGAAGCAGGATAGCGAGACGGAGAAGAAGCACGAGGAGTTCGTGCAGCGCATGGTCGAGCGTGGCTACACGCCGCGCCAGGTGCGCCGTCTGGTCGAATGGTACATGCGGGTGAAGAAGTCGAGCTGATCGGCGGGTGCGGGCTGCGCTCCCATGTGCTACACGATCGATGCGCGGCGGAAGCCGGCTTCCGCCGCCACCTCGCGTGCCTGAGACGCGTGGCCCCGAGCAGGTGTAGCAGGTAAGCCAGATGCAGATCGTCGACCGGCGCCTCAATCCGAAGGCCAAGAGCCTCGGCAACCGCCAGCGCTTCCTGCGCCGGGCGAAGGCCGAGATTCGCGAGGCCATCCGGGATTCGCTCAAGTCGCGCCGGGTGTCTGAGACCGAGGGCGCGGAGAAGGTCACCATCCGCTCCAAGAGCCTGCGCGAGCCCGCGTTCTCCATGGGTCGCAACTCGGGCCGGCGCGACTACATCCTGCCGGGGAACGAGGAATACCAGGTCGGCGACGAGATCGCCAAGCCGCAGGGCGGCGGCGGCGGGCGCGGCAGCCAGGGCAGCCCCGACGGCGAGGGCCAGGACGAGTTCACCTTCACGCTGACGAAGGAGGAGTTCCTCGATCTCTTCTTCGACGACCTGAAGCTGCCCAACCTGATCAAGATCAAGCTCAAGGACCTGAAAGCACCCAAGCTCGCCCGCGCCGGCTTCACCTCCGACGGCCCTCCGGCCCGGCTGAACCGCACGCGCACCATGCGCAAGAGCCTGGGACGCCGCATGGCGCTGCACCGGCCGAGCGAGGCGGAGATGCGCCGTCTCGAGGAGGAGCTGGCCGCCGCCGAGGCGGAAGAGCCGCTCGATCCCGCCAAGGTCGCGGCCCTACAGGCGCGGCTGGAGCACAAGCGCCGCCTGCGCCGGACCATTGCCTACATCGACCCCATCGACCTCGCCTACAACCGCTTCGAGCGCGTGCCCAAGCCCACCACGCAGGCCGTGATGTTCTGCCTGATGGACGCCTCGGCTTCGATGACCGAGCCGCTCAAGGACCTGGCCAAGCGGTTCTTCATGCTGCTGCACGTGTTCCTGACGCGCTACTACCGCGAGGTGCACATCGTCTTCATCCGCCACACCAGCACGGCGGCCGAGGTCGACGAGGAGACGTTCTTTCGCGGCACCGAGACGGGCGGCACGGTGATCTCCACCGCGCTGGAGGAGATGCTCAACGTCGTCCGGGCGCGCTATTCCCCGGCTGACTGGAACATCTACGCCGCGCAGGCCTCGGACGGCGACAATTTCCACGACGACATGCCGCGCTGCCTCGAGCTGCTCGACGACGAGATCCTGCCCATCTGCCAGTATTTCGCGTATATCGAGACCGCGCACGGCGAGCGCTTCAACGACACGGTGGAGACGCCGGTCTGGCACGGGTACTCCGAGATCGGCCAGCGCAGCCGCAACTTCGCTTTGCGGCGGGTGGCGGCGCCTGAGGATATCTACCCCGTGTTCCACGAGCTGTTCTCGGCGGACGGCGTGGCGGCCCGAGGAGGCACATAGTTGAGCACGGCAAAGCGGCTCCCGAAACGCAAGGGCAACTTGCGCCCGCTGTTTGACGGGGCGGAGTGGAATTTCGACCTGGTGCGCAAGGTCTATGATGTCATGGGTGAGATCGCCCTGAGCGACCTCGGCCTCGACATCTATCCCAACCAGATCGAGGTCATCACCGCCGAGCAGATGCTCGACTCCTATTCCTCGATCGGCATGCCGCTGATGTACCGGCACTGGTCGTTCGGCAAGCGCTTCGCGCGCGACGAGGCGCTGTATCGCCGCGGCATGCGCACGCTGGCCTACGAGCTCGTCATCAACTCCGACCCCTGCATCAGCTACATCATGGAGGAGAACTCCATGACCATGCAGGCGCTGGTGGTCGCGCACGCCGCCTACGGCCACAACCATTTCTTCAAGAACAACTATCAGTTCCAGATGTGGACGCAGCCCGACCACATCATCGACTATCTGAGCTTCGCCAAGAGCTACGTATCCGAGTGCGAGGAGCGCTACGGGCAGGAAGCTGTGGAAGGCGTACTCGACGCGGCGCACGCGCTCATGAACCAAGGCATCAGCCGCGACTTGCGGCCTCGCACGCGCAATGTCGCCAAGCGCGATCGCGAGAAGGCGGAGCGCCGGCGTGCGCACGAGGAGGCGACCTACGACGATATCTATCGCACGCTGCCCGAGATCACCAAGGAGCCCGTCGCCGCCGAGACGGCCGACAGCAGGAACGAGCAACGCCGCCTCGGGTTGCCCGAGGAGAACCTCCTCTACTTTCTCGAGAAGAACGCGCCCAAGCTCGAGGACTGGCAGCGCGAGCTCTTACGCATCGTGCGCCTGCTGTCGCAGTATTTCTATCCGCAGCGGCAGACCAAGATGATGAACGAGGGTTGCGCCACCTTCGTGCACTACGAGATCCTGAACCGGCTCTATGAGCGCGGCCAGCTCACCGACGGCACCATGCTGGAGTTCCTGCACTCCCACTCGTCGGTGGTCTTCCAGCCGACGTTCAACGACCGGCGCTTCGGCGGGCTCAATCCGTACGCCCTGGGCTTTGCCATGATGAACGACATCGCCCGCATCGCCACCGAGCCGACGGCGGAGGACCGCGAGTGGTTCCCGCAGATCGCCGGCTGCGGCGACCCGCTCGGGACGCTGCGCGAGGCCTGGGCGCTCTATCGCGACGAGAGCTTCGTGCTGCAGTTCCTGAGCCCCAAACTGATCCGCGACTTCCGCCTTTTCTCGGTCAGCGACGACGCCAAGGACCCGGCCATGGAAGTGGCCGCCATCCACAACGAGCAGGGCTATCGCGACATCCGGCGGCGGCTCGCCTACCACTACGACGTCGCCGCCCAGGACCCCGATCTGCAGGTCACGGATGCCGATCTCTCCGGCAGCCGGCGGCTGGTGCTCACCCACCGCGTGCGCAACGGCGTGCTGCTCGACAAGACCGAAGCCGAGCGGACGCTGCAGTATCTGGCGCAGCTATGGGGCTACCGGGTGCGGCTGGTCGAGACCGATTCCGACAACGGCCGCGTGCTCAAGGAGCACGAAGCGCTGCCGATGCCGTAGGCGCAATAGCGAAGCGTATTGCGCCGTGCCGGCCGTTCATCGATAAAATCCGTGCAAGATTAGATCGGCGCGATACGGCTGACGCCTATTGCATCCTACGTCTCAGTTGAGCCCGCCGGCCTTCGCCAGCTCGCGCAGGTGGTGGTCGGCGTCGCCGAAAGCCATGTCGATCATGGTGAGCCGCTTGAAGTAGTGGCCGGCCTTGTATTCCATGGTCATGCCGATGCCGCCGTGCAGCTGGATGGCCTCCTGGCCGACGTACTTGGCCGACCGGCCGATCTGCACCTTGGCGGCGGCAAGGGCCTTGCGCCGCTCGCGGGCGTCAGGCTCGGCCGCCATCATGGTGGCGTAGTAGGCCATGCTGCGCGCCTGCTCGAGCGCCGTCAGCATGTCGACGGCGCGGTGCTGCAGCACCTGGAAGGAGCCGATCGGCACGCCGAACTGCTTTCTCGTCTTGAGGTACTCGACGGTGAGCTCGTGCAGGCCGGCCATGGCGCCGACGGCCTCTGCCGACAGCGCGGCGATGGCCTCGTCGACCACGCGCTCGAGCACGGCCAGGCCCTTGTCGGGACCGGCCAGCACCGCCTCGGGGCCGATGCGCACGGCCGACAGCGTGACGTCGGCGGCGCGCATGCCGTCCTGCGTGGGGTAGCCGCGGCGCGTCACGCCGCTGGCCTTGGCGTCGACCAGGAACAGGCCGATGCCGCTACGATCGGTGCGACCGCCCTGGGCACGCGCGGCCACGATCAGCTTGTCGGCGGCATCGCCGTGCAGGACGACGTTCTTCTCGCCCTCCAGCGTGTAGCCGCCCTTGCCGTCGGCGCGCGCGGTCGTCGCCGTGTCGGCCAGATCATAGCGCGCCTGGCGCTCCTGGTGCGCCAGCGCCAGCGTGGTCTTGCCGTCGACGATGGCTGGCACCAGCTCGGCCAGCAGTGCCGCGTTGCCGGCGTGCCGCAGCGCCCCGCCACCCAGCACCACCGTGGCGAGATAGGGCTCGATGGCGAGTGCCCGGCCGAATGCCTCGGCAATGATCATGGTCTCGGTGAGCCCCTGGCCCAGCCCGCCGTGCTCCTCGGCGAACGGCACGCCGAGCAGGCCCAGCTCCGCATACTGCCGCCACACCACCGCGCTGTAGCCCTTCGGCTCCTTCATGTAGCTCATGCGCCTGGCGAGATCGCCGTGCGTGTCGGCGAGCAGCCGCTCGATGCTGTCCTTGAGCTGGCGCTGCTCGTCGTTGAGATCGAAATCCATTGGGCCTACCTCCCCTCGCGCCGGCGAAGCGCGCTTATTTCAGGTTTCTCGCCTCAGGAGCCGCGCACGCTGGCGGCAGCCACACCCGCGCCGATCAGCAAGGAGCCGCCGATGCGATTGAAGATGCCGACCGCCCGCTCGCTCCGCACCAGCCGACGCGCCCGCGCGGCGACCAGCGCATAGCCGATGGCATTGGCGAAGGCGAGGCAAATGAACGTCGCCTCGAACACCAGCATCTGGGTCCAGAAGTCGCCATTACGGTCCAGGAACTGCGGCAGGAACGCGACGAAGAAGGTGATGCCCTTGGGATTGAGCGCGGTCACCAGCCAGGCGTGACCCAGCATGCGCGGCGCGGAGACGTGCGCTTCGCGCGGCCGGGCGTCCAGGGCGCCGCCGGCCCGCCACAGCTGGATGCCGAGCCAGACGAGATAAGCCGCACCCAGCCACTTCAAGGCTGTGAACAGCAGGGAGGACGCGGCCAGCAGCGCACCGACGCCCAGCATGGACAGCGTCATGGCCGTGAAGTCGCCCAGCGCGACCCCGATGGCGACCGGCAACGCGGTGCGCATACCCCGACCCAGCGCATAGGACATCACCAACAGGGTCGTCGGCCCGGGAATGACGAGCAGCACCGCCGAAGCCGCGGTAAACGCCAGCCAGGTCTCAATGCTCATGCATTGCTCCACGCCCTGTTGAACCCCCTCTCCCCATTCTGAAGCAGAATGGGGAGAGGGTGTCTGTCTCAGAACCCCAGTACGGCCTTGGCGAGGATGTTGCGCTGGATCTCGTTGGAGCCGCCGTAGATGGTGGTCTTGCGATAGTTGAAGTAGGTCGGCGCAGCGGGTGCCGCCCAATCCAGATCGAGCGGCGGCTCGTTGGAGCCGAACTCGGCGTCGTCGGTCTCGGGCTGGTAGGGCAGCGCCAGGGGCCCCGCGATCTCGAGCAGGAGTTGGGTGGTCGCCTGCTGGATCTCGCTGCCCTTGATCTTGAGGATCGACGACTTGGGGTTCGGCAGGTTGTTGGTGCGCTGCCGGTCCTCGGAGAGGACGCGCATCTGCGTCATCTCCAGCGCCTTCAGATCCACTTCGACCGCCGCCACCTTCTCGCGAAAGCGCTCGTCCTCGATCAGCGGCTTGTCGCCGGCCATGACGCGGGCGGCCAGCTCCTTGATGCGCTGCACGCGCTGCTTGGAGTAGCCGACGCGGGCAATGCCGGTGCGCTCGTTGCCCAGGAGGAACTTGGCGCAGTCCCAGCCGCGGTGCTCGGTGCCGATGAGGTTCTCGACCGGTACCTTGACGTCGTCGAGGAACACCTCGTTGACCTCGCGGCCGCCATCCAAGGTCTGGATCGGCCGCACCGTGATGCCTGGCGTCTTCATGTCGATCAGGATGAAGGAGATGCCGAGCTGCTTCTTGGCGCTGGGATCGGTCCGGCAGAGGCAAAAGATCCAGTCGGCGTATTGCGCCAGCGTGGTCCAGGTCTTCTGGCCGTTGACGATGTAGTGGTCGCCCTGACGCACCGCAGTGGTCTTGAGGCCGGCAAGATCGGAGCCGGCGCCGGGCTCGGAAAAGCCCTGGCACCACCAGTCGTCGAGCGCCGCCATGCGCGGCAGGAATTTCTTCTTCTGCGCCTCGGTGCCGAAGGCGATCACCACCGGCCCGCACATGGAGACGTTGAAGGGCAGCGGCTGCGGCACGCCGTTGAACTGCAATTCCTCGGTGTAGATGTAGTGCTGCACCGGCGTCCAATCCGCACCGCCCCATTCCTTGGGCCAATGCGGCACGGTGAGACCCTTGGCGTGCAGGACCTTGTGTGAGGCCACCATCTCCTCCTTGTCGAGATGCCGGCTCTCCATCACCTTGGTGCGGATGGATGCCGGAACCTGGGTGCGGAAGAAGGTGCGTAGCTCTTCGCGGAACTTGTTCTCTTCGGGGCTGAAGCGCAGGTCCATGGTGTTCTCCCTCAGACGATCTCGATCAGGCCGGCGGCACCTTGGCCGCCGCCGATGCACATGGTGATGACCGCATACTTGACGCCGCGGCGCTTGCCCTCGATCAGGGCATGGCCGGTCATGCGCGCGCCGCTCATGCCGTAGGGGTGGCCGATGGAGACGGCGCCGCCGTCGACGTTGAGCTTGTCCTGCGGGATGCCGAGCTTGTCGCGGCAATAGATCACCTGCACCGCGAAGGCCTCGTTGAGCTCCCACAGGCCGATGTCCTCCATCTTGAGGCCGGTGCGCTGCAGCAGCCGCGGCACGGCATAGATCGGGCCGATGCCCATCTCGTCGGGCTCGCAGCCGGCGACCGCAAAGCCGCGGAAGATGCCGAGCGGCTTGATCTTGCGCTTGGCCGCTTCCTTGTCGGACATCAGCACGCAGGCCGAAGCGCCGTCGGAGAGCTGACTGGCGTTGCCGGCAGTGATGAACTGATCGTCGCCGCGCACGGGCTTGAGCTTGGCGAGACCATCCAGGGTCGTATCGGGCCGGTTGCCCTCGTCGCGCTCGAGCGTGATCGTGCGCTTGGAGATCTCCTTCGTCTCCTTGTTCTCGACCGCCATGGTGGTGGTCATGGGCACGATCTCGGCGTCGAACCGGCCGGCCTTCTGACCCGCCGCCGTGCGCTGCTGGCTCATCAGCGCGTATTCGTCTTGGCTTTGCCGGCTGACGCCATAGCGCTTGGCGACGATGTCGGCCGTCTCGATCATCGGCATGTAAAGCGCGCCCTTGTGCTCGACGAGCCACTCGTTGCGGTAGAACTTCGTGTTCATGTTCATCTGCACGAGGCTGATCGACTCCAGCCCACCCGCCACCGCCACCGGCACGCCATCCTGCGTGATGCTGCGCGCCGCGAGCGCAATTGCCTGCAGGCCCGAGGAGCAGAAGCGGTTGACGGTCTGGCCCCCGGCCGTCACCGGCAGGCCGGCCCGGATCGCCGCCTGGCGGGCGATGTTGCCGCCGGTGGCGCCCTCGGGATTGGCCACGCCCAGCACCACGTCCTCGACGTCGCCCGGATCGATGCCGGCGCGCTTGACCGCGTGGGCGATCACGTGCCCGCCCATGTCGGCGCCGTGGGTGAGATTGAAGGCGCCGCGCACGGCTTTGCCGATCGGCGTGCGGGCTGTGGAGACGATGACGGCGTCGACCATGGCATTCGTCCTTTCTGGCTGCGCGTGAATGGCCTATTCGGCGGCGGCAGTCCGCGTTCGCTGCCGCTCTTCCTCGATCAGCTCTTTTTTCGACAGCTTGCCGACAGCGGTCTTGGGCAAGGCGTCGCGAAACTCCAGATGCGCCGGCAGCTCGTAGCGGCCGATCTTGTCGGCCAGGAAGGCGCGCAAGCCATCCAGCGTGAAGCGCTCGGCGCCGGGCTTCAGCTGCACGAACGCCTTGGCGGCCTCGCCGCGGTAGGTGTCTGGCACGCCGATGACGATCACCTCGGCCACGGCCGGGTGCTCGTAGATCGCCTCCTCGATCGTGCGCGGGTAGACGTTGAACCCGCCGGAGATGATCATGTCCTTCTTGCGGTCGACCAGATAGAAGTAGCCGTCCTCGTCCATGGTGCCGATATCGCCGGTCAGCAGGTAGCCGTCGACGAAGGCGGCCGCCGTCTCCTCCGGCGCGTTCCAGTAGCCCTGGGTGACATTGGGGCCTTTAATGCGGATCTCGCCCTTCTCGCCAGCCGGCAGCACGCGGCGCGGGTCTTCGAGCGCCACGATCTCCATGATGATGCCCGGCAGCGGCAAGCCTGCTGACCCGGCCTTGCCGGTCGCGTCCCGCGGCATCGCCGTTCCCGCCGGCGAGGTCTCGGTCATGCCCCAGCCGCCTCGGAGACGTAGGCCGGTCAGCCTCTCGAATCGATCCTCCACCTCGACCGGCAAGGCCGCGCCGCCAGAGCCGACGTATCGCAGCGAGGAAAGGTCCCGCTTGTCGATGTCGGGCGTGTTGGCAAGGGCAATCCACATGGTCGGCACGCCCGGAAACGCCGTCGCCCTCTTGATCTCGATGTCGTTGAGCGTGGTCGCCACGTCGAAGCGCACGCGCAGCAGCAGCTCGTTGCCCTCCTGCAGGCCGCGCAGCAGCACATTGGTGAGCGCGTAGATGTGAAACAGCGGCAGCACGCAGATGATCTTGTCGGTGCCGGGCTCCGACACGCGCTGCGGGTCGCCCCACACCTTGTAGATGGAGCAGGCCGCGCTGAGATTGGCGTGGGTCAGCATGGCGCCCTTGGGCTTGCCGGTGGTGCCGCCGGTGTACTGCAGGAGCGCGATGTCCTCCACGCTCACTGCCGGCCACCGGCGCGGCAGCTTGGCGGCGCCGATCTCGTGCAACCGGGCGAATGTCATGATGGGGGCATCGGCGACGATCGGCGTCGTCGGGATCGCCGAGGGACCGAAGGCCGTATCGTCGCCGACGATCAGATGGTCGACGAGGCCGTCGGTCTTGAGCTTCTGCGCCAGCAGGGCCATGAAGCCGATGTTGGTCGTGATCAGGATGCGGGCACCGGAATCCTTGAGCTTGAAGGCGAGCTCCCGCTCGGCGTCGAGGGGCGAGAGATGCACAATGCGCCCGCCGCACTTGAGGGCGGCAAAGAAACCGATAGGATGATAGGGCGTGTTGGGCAGGTAGAGGGCGACCGCCGATCCGGGCCCCACGCCGAGTTCCCTGAGCCCGGACGCCGCAGCCTCCACCTCGCGCCGCAGATCGGCGTAGGTCGTTTGCCGGTCACGGTATTCCAGTGCAGGCTTGGCCGCCCAGGTATCTGTGAAGGCATCGAAGAGGGCTGGCAGCGTAGCCGTTCCGATCGGGGCGTCCCAGCGTACGCCCGGCGGGTAGCTCTTCTCCCAGGGTCGTTGCTCTCCCATCGCCGTCCTTGTCTGATTGTCGGGCCGGTCTTTATGATCAGCGAAACTAGGCGCCGACCGCGGCGTTGGCAACAGATTAACGTAAGGGTCAAGGGAGGCTGCTGCCCATGAAAAATCCGTTCGATCTTGCTGGCCAAGTGGCCATCATCACCGGCTCGAGCCGCGGCATCGGCCGCTCCGCCGCCGAGATCATGGCCTCGCTGGGTGCCAAGGTGGTCGTTTCCAGCCGCAAGGCCGATGCCTGTGAGGAAGTCGCCGCGGCCATCAAGAAGGCTGGCGGCGAGGCCATCGTCATCCCGTGCAACATCTCGCGCAAGGAGGAGATAGAAGCCCTCGTCAAGGGCACGCTGGCGAAATGGGGCAAGATCGATACGCTCGTGTGCAACGCCGCGGTGAACCCCTATTTCGGCCCGCTGGCGAAGATCCCCGACGAGGCGTTCGACAAGATCATGAGCTCGAACATCAAGAGCAACCTGTGGCTCTGCAATTTCGCAATTCCGGCCATGGCCGAGAAGGGCGGCGGCAGCGTCATCATCGTCTCCTCGATCGGCGGCATGCGCGGCAGCGCCATGCTCGGCGCCTACGGCATCTCCAAGGCGGCCGACTTCCAGCTCGCGCGCAGCCTCGCCATCGAATGGGGGCCGAAGAATGTGCGCATCAATTGCATCGCGCCTGGCCTGGTGAAGACGGATTTTGCCCGCGCCCTGTGGGAAGACCAGGAGCGCCTGAAGCCGCGCCTCGAGACCACGCCGCTGAGACGCATCGGCGAGCCGGACGAGATCGGCGGTATCGTTGCCTTCCTGGCTTCCAGCGCCTCCTCGTTCATGACCGGTTCGGCGATCGTCGCCGACGGCGGCGTGACCATCACTTGATGACCGCCACCAAAGCCACAGGCAGCCGCGCCGGCGCCGTCGCCCGGGCCCGCGACTATGTCGAGAGCGGCGCCTTCGAGGCCGAGCTCGCCCGTCGCGTGGCCTTCCGCACCGAGAGCCAGCTCCTGCCGACGAGCCTGCCCGAGCTCAGGCGCTACCTCGAGGAGGAGATGACGCCGGCCTTTGCGCGCCTGGGCTTCGCCACGCGCATCTACGACAACCCGCTTCCCGGGCAGGGTCCGGTGCTGCTCGCGACCCGCATCGAAAACGCCAGGCTGCCGACCGTGCTGGGCTACGGCCATGGCGACGTCATCCGCGGGCTCGATGACCAGTGGACCAAGGGCAAGGGACCCTGGACCACGGCCCGCGACGGCGACCGGCTCTACGGTCGCGGCACCGCCGACAACAAGGGCCAACACACCATCAACATGGCGGCGCTCGGCGCGGTTCGGGCCGAGCGCGGCGGGCAACTTGGGTTCAACGCCAAGTTCATCATCGAGATGGGCGAGGAGGCTGGCTCCAAGGGTCTCGCCGACCTAGTGGCGGCCCACAAGGCGGACTTCGCCGCCGACGTACTGATCGCCTCGGACGGCCCGCGCGTCAGGTCCGAGCGGCCGACGCTGTCGCTCGGCTGCCGCGGCGCCCTCAACTTCGACTTGGTCTGCGACCTGCGCGAGGGCGGCCACCACTCCGGCAACTGGGGCGGCCTGATCGCCAATCCCGGCATCGTCCTGGCGCATGCCCTGGCCGCCATCGTCGGGCCGAAGGGTGAGCTGCTCGTGCCGGCGCTGCAGGCGCCTGCCATGTCGCGGGCGGTAAAGGATTGCCTGGCCGACATCGAGGTCGACGGCGGCGACAGCGGGCCGCAGGTCGACGCCTGGTGGGGCGAGCCCGGCCACACACCGGCAGAGCGCGTCTATGCGTCGAACGTGTTCAATATCCTGGCGTTCACGACGGGCACGCCCGGACGGCCCGTGAACGCCATCCCCCCCAAGGCGATCGCCAACTGCCAGCTGCGCTTCATTGCGGGCACCGATATCGAATCGATCGTGCCGGCCCTGCAGCGCCATCTCGATGAAAAGGGATTGTCGCTGGTGCGGGTGACGCCGCCGCCGTCGGCCAACGACGGCCGCTTCTCCGCCTCGCGCACGGAGCCGGACAACCCGTGGGCGCGATTTGCAGCTGCCTCGCTGCAGCGCTCGGCCAATGCCAAGCCCGCCGTCGTACCGCAGACCGGGGGCTCGATCTGCAACGGCATCTTCACCGACATTCTGGGCATGCCCACGATCTGGATCCCGCACTCCTATCCGTCTTGCTCCCAACATGCGCCGGACGAGCACATTTTGATGTCGCTCACCCGCTCGGCCATCGCGGCGATGGCCGGGCTCTACTGGGACATCGGCGAGGGCGGCACGCCGGGGCGTGCCTGAGCAGGCATGCCGTGCCCCGCCAACGCGACTGCCGCTATACCCCCGGAAGTGAAGAACGGCGGGAGGCCGCAGTGTGCCATGGAGCGGGCGTTCGCCCGCCGTGGCTCGTAGGGGATGTTGTGAGGCGCCAAGAGCGTGCGGATGATGCTCCGTTTTTGTGTTCCTCGGCGTGATGCCTTGGCCCGCCCCGGAGCGGCTTTGCGGTACGCATCATCCGGCTGGGAGACGCATTTCATGCACGGTTGGCCGGGGTCTGCCCGGCAGCGCGCGCTGCGCCGCCATCCTCGCATCATGAGACGAGCCTCGCAGCGAATGTCTTCGCCGTTGTCATGAATACCTCCGAGGTAGTTGCGGCAAGACCAGCGGACTGCATTCTGCCGTGGCACGTGCTTGGCTAAGAGCAGGAGTAGCGAGTTTGAGCGAAGGTATCTTGTTCGGACCCTTGGTGCTGTTCGCCGCGGCCGTGACGCTGACCCCCGGGCCGAACGTCGTCTTGGTCACGGCCTCGGGCGCCAACTTCGGTTTCCGCCGCACGATCCCGCAGATGCTCGGGATCACGCTCGGCTTTGGTTTCATGGTGATGGCTGCGGGCCTTGGCCTCGCCGGTCTGGTTCATGCAGAACCGCGTCTTCATACGGTGCTGAAATACGTCGGCGCAGCCTATCTCGCTTATCTTGCCTGGCGCATCGCGCGCACCGATGCGGGCAGCAGCGCCGCGGCGCACGCAAGGCCGATCGGGTTCCTGGAGGCGACGCTGTTCACGTGGATGAACCCCAAGGCTTGGGTGTCCGTTCTGGGGGCACTCGCGGCCTACACGACCGTGGGTGGGGACGTCTTGTTGGAGACCTCCGTAATTGCCGCCGTGCTCGCGGCGTTCTGCCTGCTGTCATGTGTGATTTGGACCGGCTTCGGCCCGGTGATCGGGCGCTTCATCGCCAGGCCGCGTGCGCGTCTGGCGTTCAACTGGTCGATGGCGGGCTTGCTCGTGCTTTCCCTGATACCGGTGCTTTGGTGACGCCAAGTGGTTGTCTCCCACTGGCGGACACGTTTGTTAGATCAGTGATGACCTTCGCGTCGGCGTTGGAAATGGTGACTGACGCCTCGTCTATGGCAATCGATTTCCATCCGGGTCACGCACCGTCCTGCCGTCACTACGCCTTCGGCTGCACCGCACCGGAACCGGACGTGGGCAGCCTCGACTGCGCTCGGCAGACCTGCCCGGCTCAGGGGTTGGCGTAGAGCGGGACCTGTACTTCGACCGGCGCGCTGCGGCGGTGCTCGAGCTGGGCCAGCAGATCCAGAAGTGCGCGCTCGAACTTCGCAGGGTTGAAACCGAGCTCGGCATTGAGCCGCATGCGGGCGGCCACGTGCAGCGCCGGCGCCAAAAGATTGAAGCCGCGCTGCAGCAGCAGCTCCTGCAGGCGCCGGAACGAGAAGACCTCGATCAGGCAGCGGAAGCGCATCAGGACCGCGACGCGAGTGACCGGATCATCGTCCAGCTCCTCCCACACGGCCTGATCGACCTCGCGCAGCTCCTTGGCAGAGGCGCCGTTCAGCAGGACGAGCCCGCGGCCGGTATCGATCATGTGCTGCATCGGCGGCAGCATCGCCTCGGGGGCCACCAGGGCCACGTCGGTGAGATCCAAGGTGTGGGCCATTGTCGTCACTCCCGGTGGCAGCCGTTGCGACCGGCCGCGGCGGCGAAGACCGTCCACGGCGACCCGCTCATCATGATGATGTCTCTCGGGCGGTCGGCGACAACGAAGTCGACGCCCATTCCGATCAGCCGGTCCGTCTGGTTGACGATCTCCGACTTGACGAAGCGATACTTGCGCCCGTTCTCGGCCTCGATCACGCCGACGCCGATGTCGTCGCGAAACTTCGTTATCTGACCGTACATCGCACGCTCCCATTTTTGGCTTTGGCCCGATCGGCCTCATGACGCGATCCTGATGCAGATCGCTGGGCCGCGCTGTTCCGGGCGAAACAGGTTGTGCGGAACGCGACGCCAGGAAGCGACGAGCCTTGTTCCAGAGGAAACAGCGCCCGCGCGCTATCGCTGCCTACACTGCCTCGACTGCGCAGGTCCCTCACACGACGGCGGGCGTCTGCGGATCATCGAACGACCAACGCAAGGACGGGAGCCAAGCAGGCCATGAACATGACAGGTGACCAGTATCCGCCCGCCAAGCGCGGTATTGCCGGCAAGCTTGCGATCGTCGCCGCCATGGCGGCGCTGGGCGCGGCCGGATTCGCCATTGCCCTCATCGTCACCCCCGGCCACGGCGTACAGATCAGGCTGGGGACACCCGCTCCTGCGTCCGCAGCAGCGCCGGCACCCGCGGTGGCTCTGGTCCCGTGGACTGCCGCCGCGCCCGGGCGCGTTGAGCCGAGATCGGGCCAGATTCGCATCGGCGCCAGCGTGCCGGGACGGGTCGTGGCCGTGGCCGTACCCCTCAACACCAAGGTCGCCGAGGGCGAGGTGCTGATCCGCCTCGACGACAAGGAAGCCCGCGCCCGCCTTTCCGCGGCCGAGGCAGAGGCCGCGGCGCGCAAGCGTGAGCGCGACGCCCAGTCCGCCACAGCCGGCCGCGAGGACGTGCGCAAGGCGGAGGATGCCGTATTCACGGCCGAGCGGGCCGTGACCAGCGCCCGCTTCGAGCTCGACGATGCCATCACCGCGGACCGCAATGCCCGCGGCAACGCGGCGTCGCTGGCGGCTGCGCGCCGGCGGCTTGCCGACGCCCTCGACAAGCTGCGCCAGGAACACTTGGCGTTCGCCGCCGCCCATGCCAAGGCGAGCGTACCCGCCCCGCACCGGCTCGAGGCCGCCGTCATCGCCGCCAGGTCCGACGTGAGCCTGGCGGAAGAGATGGTGACCAAAGCCCGCATCCGCGCTCCCATCGCCGGCACGGTGCTGCAAGTGCACACCAAGGTCGGCGAGATGGTCGCCCCGGCCCCTGAGTTGCCCCTGATGGTGATGGGCGACGTCTCGATCCTGCGCGTGCGCGCCGAGGTGGATGAGCAGGACGTGGCCAAGGTCAAGGTCGGCCAGAAGGTGTTCGTGCGCAACAGCGCCTACCCGGGCCAGGATTTCGAAGGCAAAGTCGTGGAGCTGGCGCCCTCGCTGGCCCTGCCCAAGATGGGGTCGCGCGGCGCCCGCCGGCCGACCGACGTCGAGGTCATGGAGGTATTGATCGATCTAGAGGCCGCCGTGCCGCTGCTGCCCGGCATGCGCGTCGACGCCTTCTTCCGCCGCTAGGCCAAGGTTTTCTCGCCAGGATTGCAGAGCGCGCTCGGCCGCACCGGGCGCGCTCTCACTTTTTTGCATGGCGGAATGTGCCGGCGGTGGCGGCGGCTGGGATCGTGGCTCGGCGGCGACAGGTTGCCCGCCACCCTTGCCTCCCCCGCCCTGTCCCGTCGCGACAATGCGGGCTTTTTCCTGTATTCGCGTGGCCAGGGGCAGTTGGGGAGCACACCATGGCCGACACCAGGGCGACGTGGCGAACCGGCTGGGGCCGCGTAGCCGACTACCTGTTTGGGCGCAACGCGCTGATCGGCGTGGCGTCGTTCATGCTGCTCATCATCTCGGGCTACGCCACCTGGCACGGCATGCGCGACTTCATCATCGGCGTCTCGGCCACACCGACCAGCCAGGGGCCGGCGCTGCCGGGCGGCATGTCGATCTCCAACGACGTGCTCGTGATCGCGGTCGTTGTCGCCCTCACCTTCCTGATGTGGTTGACCCTGCGCGAGACGTTCGGCGCCAAGCGCCACCTGCGCGAGCGGCTGATCACCTTCCCCCTCTATGTGTTCCTGGCGATCTGGTCGATTGGGTTCGGCTACGGCTTCTGGTGGAGCCTGATCTCGGGCGAGGAGGCGACGCGCACCGGCCTCGCTGGACTGCAGGAGGATGCTCGCGACGCCAGCGCCGTCGTCGCCGCGCGGCTCGATGCGGTCAAGGGTCAGCTCGACAGCGTGGTGAGCTGGTCGGAGAGCCAGATGTCGCGCGAGGAGACGAGCGGCGGCAGCTGCGGCACCGCCTCGGGCGCCGGCCGCGGACCGCTCTACAATGCGCGCCGCGGCGTGCGGGATGCGATCACCACACTGCGCGACGGCATGAACCGGTCCTGGCTCGAGCCGGTGCAGGCCGACGTCGAGCAGCTGAGACAGGCGGCGACCGCACTCGCCGGCGGCACCGTCGAGGAGCGCCAGCGTGCCTTCGAGGCCAAGGCCTCCGAGATTCGCGGGCGGGCGCGCAACATTGCCGCGCGCAGCAATCAGCTGGGTAAATCCACCGCCACCGAGATGCGGGCCCTGGCCAGCGCCGTTGCGGTTGCGCCCGGCGCCGCCGGCTTCTCCTGCTTCGACCCGACGCTGGCCGAGCGGCTGCGGCAGGCCGCCGCCCAGGCCGAGCAGCCAGCCGAGCTCAAGCTGCGCGAGGCGGTGTTCAACGAAGGCCCGGCGGGCGTAGCCAATGCCGTCAAGAACCTGTGGCGCAACATCGGCGCCTACGGCTCGAGCCTGATCACGTATGTGTCCACGGGCGGCAGAGAGGCGATCGGCCGCACCGACAGCGGCGAGCCGATCACCGGGCGGGACCTGATCGCCCTGCTCGCCACCATCGGCATCGATCTGGGACTGCTGGCGCTCGCCATCGTCAACCCACCCCGGGAAGGGCCGTCGATGCGGCCGTCGGGGGCATTGCGGCGGCAGATCAACGATGCCGTCGACACCGCGATCGCCCGCGCCGAGGTCAATCGCGAGTGGGTGCGGCGGCATTTCATCCACCACAACAGGGCGTCCTATTTCGTGATCCCCAATCTCTATGCCGCCGACCCCACCAACGAGGTGGAGTCTACCAGGGCGCTGGCCATGAACCAGCTGGCCGGAGTGCTGAGCGATCTGGAGCTGGTGCGATGGCCGAGCCGCGGGCTTTGGCACTACCTGACCGGGATACCGCGGCGCTGGCAGAGCGAGCTGGAGCGGCTGAAATACGAGGAAACGCTAGCGAGCGGAACGGACCTGACAGCCCTGCACAAGAGGTGGAACGAGGAGAAGGGAGGCGCCTCCGCGGCCGCCGACGGGCAGGAGCGCATCCGCAATCACGGCCTCTTCTCCAAGGCCGAGCGGGCCCTCGAGATGGCCGAATGGGGCGAGAGGGCACGCCGCGATGTCGAGATCTTCAGGCTGGTCGATGCCGAAGGGTTAACGCCGCTCTTGATGGTGCTCAACGAGCCTGGCGGAACCCCCAGAGGCGCCGAGCCGGCGGTGGCCAACAACCGGGCCGGCACGGCCTAATCTGGTTGCCCAGTCGTCCGTCAGCGCATTGCCGGGGTTCTGAGCCAGCCGGGACGCCCACAGAAGATGGCGGTGCAGGGGATCTCGGCGTCTCGAGCGCCCTCCACGCCGGCGGCGCGCGGCTGCTCCGCAAACAGGAGACCAAAGATCGCGCCCAACAGAGCACTCGCAACCAGGATGTCGATGATACGCATTCTCGTCTCCATTCGGGCATCGGCAGCCTGAGCGGCGGCCTGGCTCATGGGCTGCATTGTTGCAAGCACAGGCCACGGACGCTGTTTCGGTTGGAACACGGGGCCTCGCCGCAACACCCGCTGCCGCCGGCATATTTTGCGGATTGGCAGCGGCGCAGGGCTGTTCATCATCAGCTGCCGAAGCGGCCGGCGAACACTGTTTGGCCCTCGACATCGGCGGGGCAGGCCCGGCATGATCGAGACAGCATCAGGGCGTGATCGGTGGCGGTCAGTCCGCCAGTGGGGTTGAGGCCATGGAGCCGCGTTCCGTCGTTGAATTGCTGGGCCGGACAGCGCTGTTCGGCCCGCTCAGCGAGCCCGACCGGACGGCCATCGCCGGACGCATGCGGCGCGCGCAATTCGAGCCCGACCAGATGATCTTCTCGCGTGGCGACCCGGGCCGCGAGATCTATCTGGTGCTGGAGGGGCGCATCCGCCTCTCCATCCTGTCGAGCGACGGGCGCGAGCTGTCGTTTGCCCACGCCGGCCCGGGCAACGTGTTCGGCGAGATCGCCACGCTCGACGGCGGTGAAAGGACCGCCGGCGCCACCGCCATCACGCGGGTCCAGGCCATGGCGCTGCCGCAGCGCGCCATGCTGGAGCTCATCGAGAACAACCCGAAGGTGGCCACCGCCGCCATCCACTTTCTGTGCGGACGCCTGCGCGAGACGGACCAGCGGCTCGAGGCCATCGCGCTGCATCGCATCGAGGTCAGGCTCGCCCGCCTGCTGTTGTCGGCGCTCAGGCTGCAGTCACCGGCGCTCAAGGGGGAGAACGTGCCGTTCGACCTCGGCATGTCGCAGGGGGAGCTGGCCCTGTTGATCGGCGCCAGCCGGCCCAAGGTCAATATCGCCCTGACGCTGCTGGAGGAGATGGGGGCCATCAAGCGCTCGGGCACCAAGCTCGTCTGCGATACCAACGTGCTGGAGCGCGTTGCCGACATGGAGTGAGGCGGGCGGTCTACCGCCAGCACTGCCATGTCAGCGGCGCCGCAGCAGCATGGGCTAGCATTTCTGCAGCACGATAAACTAATTCCAATACAGCATGATTGACTAATTGTGAAGCGTCATAATAAACTAGTTTCGACACAGCGCATAAAACTAACGGCACCCGAAGGGGACGGCCAGATGACCCCCAACGAGAAACTGGCAGCTTCGCTGGCCAAACTCCGTGCACTCCAGACCGGCGGACGGCGGGTCTTTCAATCGAAAGAGTTTGGGCGTGTCCATCGAGAGCGGCTGGTCAAGAGCGGTTTCCTCCGCGAGGTGATGAAGGGCTGGCTGATCTCCACCAATCCAGGTGCAAACGACGAAGACACTACGCCGTGGCACACGTCGTTCTGGGAGTTTTGCGCACGCTATTGCGGCAAGCGCTTCGGTACGAGCTGGAATCTGTCACCCGAACAGTCTCTGTTGCTGCATGCCGAGAAAACTGTCGTTCCCACGCAAGTTCTCGTCTACGCCAACAAGGGCGCCAACAATGCAACGACTCTGCTGTTCGGCACCTCCATTCTAGACCTCAAGCAGAAACAAAAGCACAGACCTCCAGCCGCCGATCTCGCGATCAAGGACGGTCTACGCCTGTATGCACTCACGGCGGCGCTGGTGAAGGCATCGGAGCATTTCTTTGTTCGGTCGCCTGTGGCTGCGCAGATTGCTCTGCTTTCCGTAAGAGGCCCTTCGGAAATTCTCGGACGCCTCCTCGATGGGGGTCACTCCGTGATTGCATCGCGTTTGGCGGGCGCGTTTCGCCGCGTTGGACGAGCCGAAATCGCGGATGAAATCATCAAGACCATGAAAGGTGCCGGCTTCGATGTGCGAGAGACTGATCCATTCGCGCCGCAGCAAAGACTGGTCTGCCTCGCACCGGGCGTATCTCCCGTGGTTGGGCGCATAAGGGCGCTTTGGAGTTCCATGCGCGCGCCGGTGCTCGAGGCCTTGCCCACATCACCCGGATTGCCAAAGGACAGGAAGGCCTACCTCGGCTCCGTCGACGACATCTATGAGAGTGATGCGTATCACTCGCTCTCGATCGAAGGTTACGACGTCACCCCAGAGGTCATTGACAGGGTGCGCTCCGGAAACTGGAACCCCGATGAAAATGAAGCTGACCGCGAGAGCCTGAACGCACTCGCGGCCCGCGGATACTGGCAGGCCTTTCAACGCGTGAGAGGGACGGTCGCCAAGCTGATCCGAGGTGCCAAGGCTGGAGCGATCGTCCGGGAAGATCTCCGGGATTGGTACAGAGAAATGTTCCAGCCTTCTGTCTCGGCAGGTCTGTTGTGGCCGGCCGCGCTCGCGGGCTATCGCAGCCATGCCGTCTACATCAGGGGGTCGCGCCACGTACCTCCACGATGGGAAAGCGTGCCAGATGCCATGTCGGCGCTCTTCGACTTGTTGGAGCAGGAAGTTGAGCCGTCTGTCAGATCGGTGCTTGGGCGCTGGATGCTCGGCTATATTCACCCCTACTCTGATGGCAATGGACGAGTGGCACGCTTCCTCATGAACGCCATGCTGGCATCAGGCGGCTATCCCTGGACGGTCATTCGCGTCGAGGATCGGGCTGCCTACATGGAGGCGCTCGAGGCCGCGAGCGCCGACAGCGACATCCGCCCGTTTGCCACGTTCACTGCAAGTCGGATTCGCGGTTCGATGGATCTGGCCGTCAAGGCCACATCGGCGCCGGTTCGTCGGGAACGAACGGAAGCGCATGCCGGTACTGCCCCAGCTGGCAAGTCGCGCAGAAAAGCCAAAAAACGACCGTCTGCAGCCTAGGGCCGCCGCCCAGCGAAACCTCGCGAAAATTCAAGCCCCGCGCACTGTTTCACGCGGAACAGCGCGGCCGCCTGGGCCCGCCTAGTGTCGCCTCAACACCTAGAGTGAACACGAGGCAGCCATGACGGTTCCGAAGGACTTCAGCTACTACGTGCGCGGCAGCAAAGTGGGCGTGCTGCTGATCCACGGGCTGTGCGGCACTCCCACCGAAATGCGCTTCGTCGCCAACGGCATCGCCCGCACCGGCGCCACCGTGCACTGCCCGCAGCTTGCCGGCCACTGCGGCAGCGAGGAGGACATCAAGGCCACCACCTGGCAGGACTGGTACAGGAGCGCCGAGCAGGCCCTGATGCAGATGCGCACGGAGTGCGACACCGTCATCGTCGGCGGCTTGTCGACGGGCGCGGTGCTGGCCCTGCTGCTGGCCGCCAGGCACCCCAAGGACGTACAGGGCACGCTGCTGCTGGCCCCGGTATTCTGGCTCAACGGCTGGCTGATCCCCTGGCGCGTGCGGCTGTTCAACCTGGTGCCCTACCGCTGGGTAGCCAACCTCTTCCAATTCCCCGACCTGGAGCCGCACGGCATCAAGGACGACCGCATCCGCGACTTCATCCGCAACGCCCTGTTCAGCGGCGACAGCTCGACCGCCGGCCTGCCGGCGACACCGGGCTGCGCCGTGCTCGAGCACCGGCGCCTCGTCAACGTCGTCAAGCGCGAGCTCAAGAATGTGGAGCAGCCAGCCCTGATCGTTCACCCGCGTGAGGACGACTACGCCGACCTCAACAACTCTTGGTATATCCAACGTCATATCAATGGGTTAGTGGACATGCTGGTGCTGGACGACAGCTATCATGTCGTCACCGTGGACCGGCAGCGGCATGTGGTGGTCGATCGCGCCGTGGCCTTCGTCGGCAACGTGACGAAGCGCCTGGAGGCCCTGTCGGCCAAGGCCCTGACGCGCGCCCCGGCCAAGGCCATTGCGGCCAAGCCGGCAGCCCAGGCCACCGCAGCCTGACCCGCAAGACATGCGCCGGCGAGCCTCGGCCCGCCGGGCCATCGTGCCTCATCTTGGACCTGGAGGATGCCATGCGCAGGAACGTGGTTAATCTCATCGGCGCGGCCGCCTTTGCCGCCATGGCGATGGCCGCATCCGGTGCCTTGGCCGACTGCGAGGACGATGACGGCGACGAGGCGGACTATGTCGCCGCCTACAGGATCCCAGCCAGCATCCACCCGGCCGCGGCGCTGAAGCGAGCCGGCGGCGAAGCGGTCATGGCAACGACAACCGCGCCGGCGCGACCGGAGAGTTCCGGCCCGCGGGCCCCAGGCACGACTGCAGCGCGCGAGTGCCGGAGATACTTCCCGGGCACCGGCGAGATGCTGTCGGTTCCCTGCAGCGAATAAGGCACCGCCAACGAGCAGCCGGACGGCCGCCGGGAATTTTCCCGCTTGTTCCGCAGGGAACGGCGGGGGCGCAGGCGATAGGGCACGGTAGGCCCACAACCTAGTCTCATGGAGGCAGTCGTGAACAAGAAGATGATCGTGATGGCCGCAGCGGCGCTGACCGCAGCGACGTTCGTGTCGACGGCGGCGGAAGCCCGCGGCCGGGGCGGTTTCCGCATCGCCTTTGGCGGGCATCACAACGACCGCTTCTGGTCCGGCATCAAGCCGAGCTTCAACCATGGGCGCCGCGACGAGGAGACCTACTACGAGCGGCGCCGGTACAAGCCGGCGGCGCGCCCGGTCGAGCAGGCGTCCACCGTCAAGTTCGCCGACGGCAAGGGCCGCGCGTTCGATCCCACCAGCCAGGTGTGGTTCGACGGCAAGGGCCAGTGCTTCACCGGCGACAAGCCGTTCGTGTTCAAGAACGGCGCCTGGTTCTACGGCAATGCCCGCTGGTACGAGGTCAACGGCGCCTGGCAGACGGCCGCCACCGAGGCTCCCGTCGGCGCCGACTGCACGAAGGTGCCGGCATTCGCGTCCAGGCTCGCGCCGGCCGAGAAGCCCGCCAAGGTCGTGCAGCAGCCGGCCAAGGCCCTGTCGCCGGTGAAGACCGCCGAGACGGCGGCGACCGACAAGCCAGCCGCGCCCGTCAAGGCGACCGGTTGCACGAAGTACTTCCCGAGCGTCGGCGAGACACTGCCGGTGCCCTGCACCGAGTAGACGTCGATCGCTGCCTACTGAAATCAGCGAGCTTGGAGGACCAGTCATGCCATCGGCAGCCAACACCATGAACGAGCCCGCGCCTGTCATCACGGCCAGGGCAATGCCGATGGTCCCCAAGCTCGCCTACCGCAACCTGTTCCACGACCGGTTGAGCCTCACGGTGACACTGGTCGGGATCGTCTTCTCGGTGGTCCTGGTGGCCGTGCAGTGCGGCCTCTATCTCGGCTCCGAGACGCGGATCGCCGCCATGCTCGACCACATGGGCGGCGATCTGTGGATCGTCCCGCTCGGCACCAAGAGCTTCGATGATCCAACCATGCTCCCGGGCCGAGAGAGGCACGCCGTCCTGTCGACGCCGGGCGTCGCCGGCATCGAGGAGCTGGCGGTCGGTTTCGTCATGTGGCGCAAGCCGATCGGCGGCTCCACTGCCGCCCTGCTGGTCGGCTCCAGCATCACCCCGCAGAGCCCGCTACCCTGGGACATCACGCAAGGCAGCAAGGAAGAGCTCACCGCGCCTTCGGCGGTGGCGGTCGATGCCACCTACTTCAAGGACCTCGGCCTGGAGCGCCTGGGCGACCGTGCCGAAGTCAACGGCATGCAGGTCACGGTGACCGCCGTCACCCAGGGCATCCGCTCCTTCACCACGCTGCCCTACGTGTTCACGACGACTGCCAATGCGCGCACGCTGCTCGAATCGGCGCCGGACCAGTCGACCTATACGATCGTGCGGGTCGCGGCCGGCAGCGACACCGAGGCCGTGCGCAAGGCGCTGGCGGCTCGCCTGCCCGAGACCGAGGTGTTGACCCACGCCGAATTCCGCAAGCGCAGCCTCGACTACTGGCTGTTCGAGACGGGCGCCGGCTCCGCGCTGATCGCGGGCGCGCTGCTCGGCGTCATCGTCGGCATCGTGGTGGTCGCCCAGACGCTGTACGCCAGCACCAAGGATCACATCAACGAGTTCGCCACGCTGCGCGCGCTCGGCGCCTCCGCCGGCTACATCCATCGCGTGATCCTGATGCAGGCGGTGTTCAGCGCCATCATCGGCTACATCCTGGGCATCTGCCTCAGCCAACTGGTGATCTGGGCCTCCAAGGACACCACGCTGCTGATCGTCATGAGCAACAATCTGGCGCTCGGGCTGTTCGTGCTCACCGTCGGCATGTGCATGCTGGCCGCCGTCTGCGCCATCTTCAAAGTCACCCGCATCGACCCGGCCGTCGTCTTCAGCCGGTAAGGAGACCCCCATGAACAACGCATCCAAACCCATGCTGGACGCCAGAGGCATCGTGAAGGTGCTCGGCTCCGGCGCCGCCGAGGTGAAGGCCCTGCGGGGCGTCAACCTCGAGCTGATGTCGGGGGAGCTGACGCTGCTCATGGGCCCCTCCGGCAGCGGCAAGACCACGCTGCTGTCGATCATGGGCTGCATCCTGACGCCCAACGAGGGCACGCTCAACATCGCCGGGCACCAGGCGACCGGCCTCGATGCCGAGGGGCTCGCCAACCTGCGGCGCCGGCACGTGGGCTTCGTGTTCCAGTCCTACAACCTGGTGCCGACGCTGACGGCGGCGGAGAACATCATGCTGGCCATGGACCTGCGCGGCATCCCGATGTCGCGCGCGCCGGGGCTCGCGGCCGAGGCGCTGCGCAAGGTCGGCCTCACGCACCGCGCCAACGCCACGCCGAGCAAGCTCAGCGGCGGCGAGAAGCAGCGGGTGTCGATTGCCCGCGCGCTCGCCGGCTCGCCGTCGGTGATCCTGGCCGACGAGCCGACGGCGGCACTGGACAGCGAGAACGGCAAGGCCGTGATGGCGCTGCTGGCCGAGGTGGCACAGGACACGAGCCGCGCCGTGCTCGTGGTCACGCACGACCACCGCACGCTCGCCTACGCCGACCGCCTGATCCGCATCGAGGACGGCAAGATCGTCGGCCGGGCACGCCGGCGGCCGGGATCTCGCGCTGCCGATGACGCGGCGCTGGCGACCGCGGCATGAGAAAAGGCCCGCCAATTGTTTCACGTGAAACAATCAGCACGACCGGCTTCAGGCAAACTCGCGCGCCGGCCCTGCACCCCCATTAACCACGCGCAGGCCGCAATCGTCAGCTTGAACCATTAACCAATCGGAAGGAGCAACTCGATGATCAGCACCCTCAAGCGCATGGTGCAGGCGGCAGCCTTCGCCATCGTCGCCGCCAGCGCCGGACCGGCGCTCGCCGCCGAGCCCACCGGCATCTGGATCGATCACACCGGCCGCGGCGCCGTCGAGATCACCAAGTGCGGCAGCCAGCTTTGCGGCAGCATCGTCTGGCTGAAGGACAACCAGAACCACCGCCAGGCCTGCGGCCTGAAGGTCATCGGCGAGGTAAAGCCGGTGAAAGGCGGCGTCTGGGACGGCGGCTGGATCTACGATCCCGAGGAGGACGCCAGATACAGCGTCGAGATCACGCCGGTGGGCGCCAATTCGCTCAAGATCGTCGGCTACCTCGGCTCGAAGCTCTTCAGCGAGACCATGATGTGGCAGCGGGCGCCGGCGGACCTCAAGCGCTGCGACGCCTGACGGCAACCAGATGCCCCCGGCGCTCGCAGGAGCTCCGGGGGCATCCGACCGATCGAAAGCGCCGGGCAACGATGCCCGACGGTTGCAGGCGCGACGCACGCGAATAACCTTGTCGGCGCGGGCTACGGGGCTACAATCGTCCGGTGCCGACTGCACAAGAGGCAGGCGCGAATGAAAATCGGCGTGACCGCGGCGGCGGTGCATCCTCGCAGCTCCCTCGTTCGATGGGGCTTGGCGCTTGCCGTGGGCGCCCTGGCGGCCGCGGGGCCTGTGCTCGCCGCCGACCCGCAGAGTCTCAAAGACGTGCTGGGCCGGGTGCAGACGGACGCCGAGAAGAAGGCGGTCGAGGACCTGGTCGACAAGCTCAAGGGCGTGCCGCGCAAGGCCCCTCCGCCCGCTCCGGTCCCGACCGCAACGACGGCTCCGCCGCCTGCCGTGCCGCCTGCGGCCGCCACGACCACCACCAGCGCGGCGCCAGCGCCGGCCACACTACCCCCGAGCACGCTGGCCCCGGCCGCGCCGGAACGCGCCCCGGCGACCCAGCCGGACCGGGTCGCCACGCCCGCGCCTGTCACCGAGACCCCGCCGCCGGCCGTCACGCCGGACACGGCCATCACCAGCGCCGAGCAGCGGCAGGTCCCCAGCGTCGATATCGAGGTGTTCTTCGACTACAAGTCGGCGGAGATCAAAGGCAAGGCGATCGAGCAACTGACGGCGCTGGGCCGGGCGCTGAGCGACGCCAGGCTCGCGGACGACGCGTTCGTGATCGCCGGCCACACCGACGCCAAGGGCGGCGCCGACTACAATCTCGAGCTGTCACGCCGGCGCGCCGAGGCGGCGATCCAGTTCTTGGCCGACAATTTCAAGATCGACAGGGCGAAACTGGTGGCCAGGGGCTACGGCTTCCAGCACCTGAAGAACAAGGCCAAGCCGCTCGCCGCCGAGAACCGGCGCGTGCAGATCGTCAACCTGTCGAAGGACGAGCGGCGCTGAGGGTAACGCGGCGGGCAGAGCAGCGTAGGTTGGGTTAGCGCGGCCACCGTGGTCGTTTGATGCGCGATCGTCGATCCGCGCGTAACCCAACGCCGACGTGTGATGTTGGGTTACGCGCGGAACCAGCCGATGCGCGGAATATGCACCGTCGGGGCCGCGCTAACCCAACCTACGCCTACTCACTTGGGGATGACGAAGGTGCGGAGGGCGCGGCGGCGCCCCTCACACGTTGGCGGGGGTGCCGCGCGCGTCGGCTCTTAGCCGCTCGTCCTCGCCGTCGATGGCGATGAGGATGCTGGCCGGCAGGTCGCGGCCGCGCGCCACGCCCACGACCTGCATCGGCTCTTCCACGCCGCGGACATTGACGGTCAGCATCGGCCCGACGTCGTCGTGACAGCCGGCAAAGTTGGCGACCTCGGACGACATCACGATCTGGAAGCCCTTCTCCTTGGCCACGGCCTCGAGCCGGCTCGCCACGTTGACGGCGTTGCCGACCACGGTCAGGTCCACCGCCTCGCCATAGCCGATGCGCCCGAGCAGCAACGGCCCGGCGTGGATGCCCATGCCGACCCGCAGCGGCCGGCCGATCTCGGCGCCGAGCTTGGCGTTGACGTGGTCGAGGGCGAGGTCGATGGCGCGCGCGGCCCGCAGCGCCTGGCGACTGCCGGTCTCCACGCCGTGGTGCTGGCCGAAGATAGCGAGCAGGCCATCGCCCAGAAACTTGTCGATCCAGCCGCCGTGCGTGTGGATGGCGGCGCCGGCCGCGGCGAAGAACTCGTTGAGGATGAACACCACGTCGTAGGCGAGCCGGCTCTGAGACAGCTGCGTGAAATCGCGCAGATCGAGGAACATGACGGTCAGCGGCTTTTCCACGCCCGCCGAGTCGAGCTCCTGCAGGTCGGCGGCCTGCGGCCCGGTGCTGGCTGGACGCAACAGGCGCGTCACGGTGAGCGCGGTCACCGGCTGCACCTGGCAGGCGAGGCGCACGTTCGGCGGCGCGCCGATGCTGGCGAGCGTGATCGCCTCGGGGTAGCTCGGCGGACTGAGCGAGCTTGCGCCCTCGTCGATGCGCACCCGGCAGGTCGAGCAGCGTGCCCGGCCACCGCACACCGCCGCGTGCGGAATGCTGTGCATGCGGCTGATCTCGAGCAGCGTCGGCCCGAACGGCACCCGGACGGTGGGCCCGCCGGTGTACTTGATCGCCATCTTCGGCCGGGTGCTCAGCACGTAGTAGTGCCAGGCCATGTAGAGCGCGATCAGCGCCAGGATGCTGGCGAAGACGACGCGCACCATGAACCGGTAGGAGGCCATGGCGGCGTTGTCGGCGACATTGGGCCAGTTGGTGAGCTCCTTCACCCGCTTCAGCATGTCGGCGTTCTCGATCGACAGCGCGACTGAGCGCCCCGACACCATGAACCCGCCGATCGCCGCCAGCGGCACGGCAATGACGATGAACAGCAGCACCGGCTGGGCGGCGCGATAGGGCGTGTAGAGGCGCAGCCAGAAGTGGATGCCGATACAGCCGTGCAGCCAGACGATGATCAGGAACGTGCTCTGGTAGATGCCGCTGTCGGGCCACAGGCGCGCGAGCTCGTAGAGGTAGTTGTCTTCGACCCCGAACACCACGCGCGCAATGCGGGTGTTGACGATGTGGGGGAACAGCATGAAGGGGATGATGAGGCCGAGCGCGATCTGGAAGAGCTCCCACGGCGGCAGCCGCAGGGTAGCGCGATTGGCGAGCTTCCACAGCGCCAGCGCCATATGGGTGACGAGGGCCACGACCAGCAGGAAGGTGCCGGGCAGCGAGCGTGTCACGAACCACCGCCAACCCTGCACCTCGTGCATGAACTCGAGCGAGAAGAGGCCGATCGCATGGTTCAGGAAGTGCGTGCCAGCGAAGGCGAACAGGATCAGGCCCGAGGCAATTCTCAGCCGCTGGGTCAGGTCTCCGCGAAGCAATACATGCATGGGACTATTGAAACCTGTCGTGGGCCATCCGGAGGGTGCGACCAACCATAGGCCCTCCCGCGCCGGATGAGAATAGCCGGCACAATTGCGGGCGCCGCGTGCACAGACGACCTCGCGCCACAGCGGGACCTCGGGACGGGGGGCTGGCGCGCTATCCGCCGGCCTGGTCCGGCGGCGCGCCGGCACCGGCCGCGACGGCATGGCCAGTCCCGTGGCCCCGGTGCTCCCGCGCCACGTAGGTGTAGACGGCCGGCGTCACGAACAGAGTAAAGAGCGTGCCGACAGTCATGCCGGCGGCGATGACGAGGCCGATCGAGAAACGGCTGGCGGCGCCCGCGCCGCTGGCCGTGAGCAGCGGGAACATGCCCACCACCATTGCGGCGGTGGTCATCAGGATCGGGCGCAGGCGAATGGCGGCGGCCTTCTCGATGGCGGCGCGGCGGCCGAGGCCCTCCTTCTCCTGCAGTTGGTTGGCGTAGTCGACCATCAGGATGCCATGCTTGGAGATGAGCCCGATCAGCGTGACGAGCCCGACCTGGGTGTAGATGTTGACGGTCGCCAGCCCCAGGTTGAGCGGGATCAGGGCGCCGAACATCGCCGTCGGCAGCGCGATCAGGATGATCAGCGGATCGCGGAAGCTCTCGTACTGCGCCGCCAGCACCAGGTAGATGATGATGAGGGCGAACACGAAGGTGAAGGCGAGCGTGCTGCCTTCCTGAACGTACTGCCGGCTCTCGCCCTGGAAGTCGTAGGTAAAACCCTCGGGCAGCTTCTGCGCGGCCGTCGCCTTGAGGAAGTCGATGGCCTCGCCCACCGTGCGGCCCGGGAAGGGCACGCCGGACAGGATCGCCGAGTTGAGCTGCTGGAAGCTCGTCAGCGCGTTGGGCTGCACCGAGTGCTCGACTGTAGCGATGCTCGACAGCGGCACCATGGCGCCGGTGCTGGTGCGCACCTGGTAGCGCGTGAGCCAGTCGCCGGTCAGCCGGAATTCGCGCGGCACTTGGGGGATGACCTGGTAGCTGCGGCCGTAGAGGTTGAAGCGGTTGACGAAGTTGCCGCCGAGCAGCGTGGCGAGCGAGCCGCCGATGTCCTGCATGGTGATGCCGAGGCGATTGGCCTTGTCGTGGTCGATCTTGAGCTCGATCTGCGGCGTCTCGAACTTGAGGTCGCCGTCGGTGAAGATGAAGAGGCCGCTCTTGGCGGCCTCGGCCTGCACCTCGGCCAGCACCTGCGCCAGCTGCTGATAGTCGGCCGTGGTGGTGATCACGAACTGCACCGGGGGGCCGCCCGTTGAGCCCGGCAGCGACGGCAATGCAAACGATATCACCTGCGCACCGGCGATGCCGGCCACCTTCGGCTGCAGGCTCTGCAGGATCTGTCTTTGCGTGCGATCCCGATCCTCCCACGGCTTGAACAGGATGCCGGCGATGGCCTGGTGCACGTTGTTGCCCAGGCCGTTGATGATGAAGACGTGCTCTTTCTCCGGCACGGTTTCGAACACCTTGTGGAGGTCGCTCGTCGCCTGCTCGAGGTAGTCGAGGTTGGCTGCCTGCGGCGACTTGACGATATTGAAGAGGATGCCCTGGTCCTCCTCCGGCGCCAGCTCCTTCTGCGTCGTCATGTACATGATGACGGTTGCCGCCATGACGCCGACGAGGATCAGAAGGGTCACGGGGCGGAAATTGAGCGTGCGGCTGAGGCGGCGCTCGTAGCGCCCGCGCAGGGAATCGAAGGTGCGATCGAGAAAGCGGTTGAAGCGGCCACTCGAGTGCTGCGGCTTGAGGAGCTTCGAGGCCATCATCGGCGACAGCGTGAGCGCGACGACGCCCGAGACCACCACTGCCCCGGCGAGCGTGAAGGCGAACTCGCGAAACAGCGCCCCCGTCAGGCCCGAGACGAAGCCGATGGGCGCATAGACCGCCGCCAGCGTGATGGTCATCGAGATGACAGGCACGGCAATCTCGCGCGCGCCCACCAGCGCGGCGTCGAACGGCTGCATGCCCTCCTCGATATGGCGATGGATGTTCTCGACCACGACGATGGCGTCGTCGACGACGAGGCCGATGGCGAGCACCAGCGCCAGCAGCGTGAGGAGATTGATGGAATAGCCGAGCGCCAGCAGGGCGAACATGACGCCGATCAGCGACAGCGGGATGGTCACGATCGGGATCAGGGTCGAGCGCAGGTTGCCGAGGAACAGGAAGATCACGACGATGACGATCCCTGCGGCCTCGAGCAGCGTCTTCTGCACCTCGGAGATCGAGGCGTTGATGAACTTGGTCGCGTCGTAGGCGATGGCTGCCTCCAAGGTCGTGGGCAGCTGACGCTGGATGTCGGGGAACGCCTTGCGCACGTCGCCGATGACCGTGAGCGGATTGGAGGTCGGCGTCGTGAAAATGCCGATAAAGACCGCTTTCAGCCCATCGAAGACGGAGGAGGAGTCGGCGGATTCCGCGCCGAGCTCAATGGTTGCGAAGTCGTCGAGCCGGATCAGCGCATCGCCGCGCGCCAGCACCACCAGCTTGCCGAAGGCGGCCGGGTTGTCGAGCGCCGTTTCGGCGTTGATGGTCGTCTGCACGAAATCGCCCTTCACCTGGCCGGCCGCCGTGGTGAAGTTGTTGGCCGCGAGCGCGTTGCGCACGTCGAGAGGCGTCACGCCGAGCGCCGCCATGCGGTCCGAGTTGAGCCAGATGCGCATGGCGAAGGTCTGTCCGCCCAGAATCTGCGCGTTGGCGACACCGTTGATGGTCTGCAGCCGCGGCTGCACGACGCGGGTCAGGTAATCGGTGATCTGCGAGGCGTTCATCACCTTGCTGTTGAAAGACAGGTACATGAGCGCGGTGGTCTCGCCGGTCTGCTTCACGACCACCGGGTCCTGAGCCTCGCGCGGCAGCACGGCGCGCACCTGGTTGACCTTGGCCAGGACGTCGGCGACGGCGCGGTCCGGATTGGCATCGAGCCGCAGGTTGAGCGTCACCAAGCTGACATTCTGCTGCGAGGAGGACGACAAGGTGTCGATGCCCTCCGCGCTCGCCACCGCCTGCTGGATCGGGGTGGTGATGAAACCCTTGATGAGATCGGCATTGGCGCCGGGATAGGCCGTCGTGATCGTGATCGTGGTGTTGGAGATCTTCGGGTACTGGCGGACGGGCAGGTTGTAGGCCGCGCTGAGCCCGACCAGCAGGATCAGCAGGCTCACGACGCTCGCTAGCACCGGGCGGCGGATGAAGATGTCGGTGAACATGTGGTTGCCGGCCTGCTACTGCTTGGGCCGGTCGGCGGGCCGGTTGAGGGACTGGCTGTTGTCGACGCGGATGCTCGCGCCCGGAGCGAGCTTGAGCTGCCCCGTGGTCACGACCTCCTCGCCGGTCGCCAGGCCCGCGCTGATGGCAACCCGATCGTCGCGCGCCTGCCCGGTCCGCACGAAGCGACGCTCGGCGATCTGCGCCTCGCTGCCAGGAGCCGCGCCAGCGGCGGGCTGCGCTTTGTCGTCCTTGGCCGGGGCCGGCTTCACCACGTAGACGCTGTCGCCATAGAGGCTGTAGCTGACGGCCGTGCGCGGCACCGTGACGAGGGGGGCCGGATCGCCGACCAGCACCGTCACGTTGGCGAACATGCCGGGCAGCAGCCGGCGCTCCTGGTTGGGCATCAGGCCGCGCACGAGCAGCGTGCGCGTATCTTGCGCCACGCGCGCATCGAGCGATTGTATCTCGCCCGCGAACACGTGGCCCGGAAAGGCGTCAACGGTGAGCTCGATGGTCTGGCCGACCCGCAGCTTGCCCACGAACTGCTCGGGCATGGGGAAATCCACGCGGATCGGATTGAGGGCCTGCAGGGACACGAGCGCGGCGCCCGGAGACACGTACTGGCCGCGCTCGACCTTGCGGATCCCGAGCCGACCGCTGAAGGGTGCGGCGATGGCCTTCTGGGCGATGACGGCCTCGATGCGCTTCATGGCGGCAGCCGCCGTTTCGCGCTTGGCCCGCGCGGTGTCGAGGTTGGCTTCCGACGTCACCCGCTTCTGCATCAGGTCGACCTGGCGCTCGTAGGCGACCTCGGCCTCCCGGTGCGTGGCGGTGGCACTCGCGAGATCGGCAAGCTCGACCGCCGTGTCGAGCTGCAGCAGCTTGGTGCCCTGCTCGACCTCCTTGCCGCTTTGGATCAGCACCTCGGTCACGACGCCCGCCTGCTGGGCGGTGATGTCGACCCCCTGCGACGCGGTCAGCGTGCCGATGGCGGTGAGCCGCTCGACCCACAGTTCCTTGCGGGCCGGCTCGGCCGTCACCGTGACGGGCGGCGGCGTCATCTGCGACATGAATGAGCGGATCATCTGCGGCTTGTAGACGAACTGGAAAAAGGCGAGACCGCCGAGCAGGACGGCGATCACGACAGCGGTAACTACGAGACGTCTGACCATGGTTCAATCCGGATGGGCGCGGGGTGCGGCCGGGCTCGGCTATCGCTTGACGCCGGCCCGAGCCTCGAAAAGATGGCCAGCCGCCGGTTCCTGGGGCCGCGGGGCTTGGCTGTGCTGCCGCGCTAGATAGCCGATCGCCGGGCAGTCCACAATTCAAGACGCGGTCATGGCCGGTCGGCATGCGTCACCGGAGCGGCTATAACCCGCCGATGCAGTCCCCGCTCCAAGCCTGGCGCCGGCGCTGGTGGCGCCCCGATCGCGACGCGCTGGCTGTTTACACTGGCCTGCGGCCAATGGTCGTGGTTACCGGCGGCTCCCAGGGTATCGGCTACGCGCTGGCGCGCCAGTTTGCCGGCGCCGGCAGCGACGTTGTTCTGGTCGCCCGGCACCCACAACTGCTCGAAGAGGCGGCAATTCACATCCGCGCCGAGTTCAAAGTCGAGGCGGTCGTGGTGCCGGTCGACGTGACCTCCCCCGGCGCGATATCAGCCATCGAGGCGGCCTTGGCGGCGCACCGCGGCTATGCCGACGTCCTCATCAACAGCGCCGGCATGGGCCTTGCAGGCCCGTTCCACGACCAGGCGGCGGAGGCAGTGGTGCAGCTTCTCGATCTCAACGTGCGCGCCCTGACACGCCTCACGCATCATTTTCTGGCCGGCATGCGTATTCGCGGCCGCGGCGGCATCATCAACGTGGCATCCCTGGGCGGCTACGCGCCCGGTCCCTACCAGGCGGCCTACTACGCCAGCAAGGCTTACGTGATCTCGCTGAGCGAGGCGATCGCCGCCGAGACCGCCGGCGAGGGCATCCGCGTCTGCGCCCTGGCTCCAGGACCCGTGAACACCGCTTTTCATCGTCACATGGGCTCGGAGCGAGCCCTTTACCGCTACCTCGTTCCCCCGGCGTCGGCGGCGTCCGTTGCCCGCGCCGGGTATCTCGGTTTCGCCCTTGGGCTGCGGGTCGTCGTGCCGGGTCTGCTCAACCCATTCCTGGCGTTGGCCATGCGCATTTTGCCGCATAGAATAGTGATTCCGATCATTGGATGGTTGCTGAAGCCACGGGGACACAAGCGGAACGATGTTCGAGGCCAGATCTCCTGATAGCGCTGAAGCGGTCTCTGCCGGCTACGTGCCGCGCATCGCGGGCGCACCGGAAAGAAGGAAGCCCGTCTGCATCGTGCTCCACCAGGAGCACTCCAACCCGGGCCACATCGGCCAGTGGTTCGTCCGCAACGGCTATGCCCTCGACATCCGCAAGCCGCGCTTCGGCGATGCCCTGCCGAAGACGCTGGCCGACCACTGCGGGGCGGTGATCTTCGGCGGGCCGATGAGCGCCAACGACAAAGACGAGTTCGTCCGCGCCGAAACCGAGTGGATCGGGGTGGCGTTAAGAGAGGAGAAACCCTTCCTCGGCGCCTGCCTCGGCGCGCAGATGCTGGCGGTGCATCTCGGCGCCAAAGTGGGGTTCCATCCCGGGGAGATGGTGGAGATCGGCTACTACCCGCTGATCGCCACGCCGGACGGCAACCGCATCGGCCCCTGGCCGGAGCAGGTCTACCAGTGGCACCGCGAGGGCTGCGGGCTTGCCAGCGGCGCGCGGCTTCTGGCCACATCTCAGGGCGCCTTTCCGATCCAAGCCTTCAGCTACGGGCCGGCGGCGTTCGCCTTCCAGTTCCACGCCGAGATCACCTACGCTCAGGTCCACCGCTGGACTGGCCACAATCCGCGGCGCCTGGGGCTCAATGGCGCGCGCGAGCGTCACGAGCATATCGAGGGCCATGTGCACCACGGACCCAAGGTGCATGCCTGGCTCGACGGGTTCCTTGGCCGCTGGGTGAAATGCGAACTCGCCGTCGATTGAGCGGCAAGCGCAAGACTTCCTAAAAGTTTGACCTGTCATATGGCGGGCGCGCCTGGGATCTTGTCGTGCGTACCCGGCGCATGGTGCGGCCGGGCTGCGTATCGCCCGGCCGTGCCGAGTTTACCTATGCGCGCTCGAACAGCCGCTGCACCAGCCGCCGCGCCAGCACGCCCGCCATCCGGCGCCGGTAGTGGCCCGGCGTGAACGTTGTCTTCATCGACATGACCTGGTCGCGGATGAGAGCGTCGAGTCCATCGAGCACGCGGGCATCGAGCCGGCCGCCGCATAACTCTGCCGTGCCCACCAGGAGAACAGGTCGTGGATTGGTGCCGGTAACCGCCACGCGCAGGTCGGCGAGCGTGTCGCCGTCACGGCGCAGGGCCGCCGCCACTCCGGCCACCGGGTACTCGATCGAGCGGCGGATGCGGATCTTGTCGTAGGCCGAGCGCAGGCCGGCGACGTAGGGCGCGCGCACGGCGACCACGATCTCGCCGGGCTGCAGCGCCAGGTAGTGCTTGCCATCGCCCCCGACCGAGCCGTCGTGGCGCGCATGGCCGATATACAGATCCGCCAGCGGCAGCGTGCGCCGACCAGCGGGGCCGGCAAGATCGACCTCGGCGCCGAGCGTCATCAGGGCGGGGGCCAGGTCGCCGCTGTAGGTGGCAAAGCACACCCCCCGGCTCTTGGGCGCCACGTGGCATGTGTCGCCGGTGGTCTTGAGGCAGTGGTCGTTCGCCCGCCGCCACCAGTCGCTCTGATTGTAGAAGATGCAGCGCGTGTCGAGGCAGATGTTGCCCCCCACGGTCCCCATGTTGCGCTGGGTCGGGCCGGCAATGGACCCCGCCGCCTCGGCCACCACCTCGAAGTGCCGGGCGGTAGCTGCGTGCGCAGCGAGCTCTGCCAGCGTCACCGAGGCGCCGATCTCCAGCCCTTTCTCGTCAGCCTTGATGCTGCGCAACTCCGCTACGCCGGTCATGTCGATGAGGACGGGAGGCGCGACAATGCCGCGCCGGATGTTGACGACGAGGTCGGTGCCGCCACCCAGCAGCTGGCTCGCCGGATGGGCCGAGCGCGCCTCGAGCACGCCGGCGAGCGTGTCGGGCCGCAGCAGCTGGAACTCGGCGATCGCCCCCATCATTCGGCCCCGTCGGACGAGGCTGCGGCCTTGCCGCGCAGGCGGGTCTCGCGGCGGCGCCGGTCGAGGCCGGCAAACACCCGGTCCGGCGTTACGGGCAAGTCGTTGAAGCGCAGGCCGGTAGCGTCGGCGATGGCGTTGGTGAGCGCCGGCAGGAAGGCGGCGAGCGAGCCCTCGCCCGCCTCCTTGGCGCCGAACGGCCCGTGCGGGTCGTTGCTCTCGACGATGCCGACCTCGATCGGTGGAGAATCGGCGATGGTGGGCACGCGGTAGTCGAGCATGTTGGCCGCCAGCATCAAGCCGTCATGGTAGCCGGCCTCCTCGCTCATGGCCTGGCCCATGCCCATCCACACCGAGCCCTGCACCTGGCCCTCGACGGTCAGCCGGTTCAGCGCCTTGCCGCAGTCGTGCGCTACCCAGACCCTGTCGATACTGACCTCGCCGGTCTCCTCGTCGACGCTCACCTCGACCACCTGCGCCGAGTAGCTGTAACCCATGGTGCCGCCGATGGCGGCGCCGCGGTACTTTTTGCCGCCGTGCGATGCGGGGATGGTCGAGTAGGTGCCGGTGACGGTGATGGTGCCCTCGTCCTTGAGCGCCTCGGCCACCACCTCCTCGAAGCTGAGGCCCTTGTCCTGCGCGCCGGCGCGATAGACCTCGCCCAGGCACTCGATGTCGGCGGGCGCCGCATCGAGCCTGCGCGCGGCCGCAGCGATCATCAGGTTTTTCAGCTTGTTGGCGGCATCGATCGCCGCATTGCCGACGATGAAGGTCACGCGCGAGGAGTAAGAGCCGTTGTCCTTGGGGACCACGTCGCTGTCGCCTGAGACGATGCGCACGCGTGCGATGTCTAGCCCCATCACCTCGGCCACGGTCTGCACCAGCACAGTAGACGATCCCTGGCCGATGTCGGCCGCGCCCGTGAGCACCACGATCGAGCCGTCGAAATCGAGCTTGAGCTTGACGGTGGCGTGCGGCTCGCCGGTCCAGTTCACGGGCTTGGAGGCGCCCGAGATGTAGTGCGAGCAGGCAAAGCCCAGGCCCTTGCGCTTGCCGTTGGCGCCGCCGAGCTTGCCCTTGCGCGACCTCCAGCCGCTCTCACGCTCCACCCAGTCGATGCACTCGGGCAGCCCGTAGCTGTTCACCATCAGGTCGTTGTCGGTGAAGGTGGGCGCTTTGAGGAAGTTGGCGCGCCGCAGGACCAGCGGATCGAGACCCATCTCGCCCGCCATCTGATCGAGCAGGCTCTCGAAGGCGAAGCGCACGTCGACGGTGCCGTGGCCGCGGAAGGCGCCGCAGGGTGGCGTGTTGGTCAGCACCCGCTTGCCGACGTACTTGACGTTGTGCAGGTCGTAGATGGCGTAAAGCATCGAGCCCGCATAGAGGATGGTGACGACGCCATAGCCCGAGTGCGCGCCGCCGCGCTGGATGCACTCGCATTCCACCGCCGTGATTTTGCCGGCCTTGGTGAGGCCGAGCTTGAGGCGGATGTCGGTCTCGGGCCGGCCGCGGTGGGTGATGAAGGTCTCCTCGCGCGTCAGCATGATGCGCACGGTGCCGCCGGCCTTGCGCGCCAGCAGCGCCGCGATCAGCTCGACGTTGAGACACTCGGTGCGGCAGCCGAAGCCGCCGCCGACGAACGGCTTCACCACCCTGATGCGCGACATGTCCATGTCGAGGATCTGGGCCAGCATCATGTGCACATAGTAGGGGACCTGGGTGGAGGCGTGCACGGTGAGCCGATCGCGCACCGCGTCGTAGTCGGCAACGGCGGCGTGCATCTCCATCTGGTTCTGGCACACCTCGGCGCAGTTGTACGTTGCTTCGCGTACCAGATCGGCGGCGGCAAAACCGTCGGCGACGCTGCCGAGCTCGAAGGCCACGTCGCGCTCGAGATTGCCGGGCTTATTCTCGTGCAGCGCGACGGCATCCGGCGCCAGCGCCGCCGGTGCCGTGAAGTAGGCCGGCAGCTCGCGCACCTTCATCGTGATCAGCCGCACCGCCGTCTCGGCCGCGGCCTCATCGACTGCGGCCACGGCGGCGACCGGCTCGCCCTTGTAGCGCACCTTGTCGCGGGCCAGCGGATGCTCGCTGCGGGCGATCGGTAGCACGCCGAAGGTCCTGGCGCAGTCGGCGCCGGTGACGATCGCCAACACGCCTGGCACCTTCGCGGCCTCCGCGGTGTCGACCGCCAGGATCTCGGCATGGGCATAGGGGCTGCGGTAGATGCGCCCCGCGAGCATCCCGGGCTCGATCAGGTCGGCTGTGTACTTGGCGCGGCCCGACACCTTCTCCGGCCCATCGACCATGGGCACATAGGCGCCGATCGGATGGCCGACAGGCGGAATGCGCGCGATCTCGTTCATGGGCTTGCGCCTACTTCGTAGGGCGCAATAGCGAAGCGTATTGCGCCGATCCAACCTCTCCGCAATTGCCGGACATCGGCGCAATACGGCCGACGCCTATTGCGCCCTACGCGCCTCATGGCGTTCGAGCCTCCCCGGCCGCCAGCAGATCAGAGGCGTGCTGCACGGCCTCGATGATCTTCACGTAGCCGGTGCAGCGGCAGATGTTGCTGCCCAGCGCGGCGCGGATCTCGGGCTCGGAGGGTCTTGGATTGCGCCGCAGCAGCCCGGCCGAGGCCATGATGAAGCCCGGCGTGCAGTAGCCGCACTGGGAGCCGAGCTTCTCGTGGAAGCCGCGCTGGACCGCCGAGAGAGCGCCGCCTTTGCCGAGTGACTCCACCGTGTCGACGCGTTTGCCTGAAACGGTCGCGGCCAGCGTCAGGCACGAGAGGATAGGTTTGTCGTTGACCAGGACCGTGCAGGCGCCGCACTCGCCGCCGTCGCAGCCGGTCTTGGTGCCGGTCAGGCCCGCCGTCTCGCGCAGGTAGTCGAGCAGCAGTCCGCCGTCCGGCACGGCGTCGGCGCGCCGCCGGCCGTTGAGAGTGAGCTCGATCAGTCTTGCCATCGGCGTTCCTCCCGCGGCCGCTCGACCGGCCGTCTTTGGATCCGGCTCGCGCGCCAGACACCGCCAGATCATTATAGATTAGATGGGACACCCATTCAATTCGGCATCATTTCCTTTGATTCTGTTGAATTTTTCAGAACCGCTCGAGCCACGGGCGCAGCTCAACCTCCAGGCTCCAGGCGCTGCGGGGCTGCTTGAGCACGGCCATGTAGGTCTGGGCGATGGCGTCCGGATCGAGCAGGCTGTCGGGGGGCGCCGTGTCGCCCGGGCGGCCGCGCTCGGCGTTCCTGACCCCGCCGTCGATGACGAAGTGGGCGACGTGGATGCCCTTCCCCTGCAGCTCGCGCGCCATCGATTGGGCGAGGCCGCGCAGCGCGAACTTGCCCATGGCGAAGGGCGCCGACTGGGCATAGCCCTTCACGCTGGCCGAGGCGCCGGTGAAGAAGATGGCGCCCTCGCCCTGCGTCACCATGCGCCTGGCCGCTTCCTGGCCAACGAGAAAACCGCCAAAGACCGAGACTTCGAGCGCCTTGGCGACGTCGGCCGGCACGAGATCGAGGAAGGGGCCACGCGTGCGGTAGCTCGCGTTGTAGAGCACCACGTCGAGCCGGCCGAACGTGCCATCGAGCTCGGCGAATAGCGCCTTGACGGCGTCGGGCTTGGTTGCGTCCACGCCGTGCACGGCGGCGCCGGTCTCCTTGGCGAGGGCCGCGAGCTTGTCGGTATTGCGGGCCGCGAGCGCGACCCGGTAGCCGTCGCGGGCGAGCGCGCGCGCAAAGGCGGCGCTGATGCCCGATCCGGCGCCGACGATGAGTGCGTTCTTGGTCATCCGTTGCCTCTCACAATGTCGTGGCGCGTAGATGGTCACGTAAGTTGCATCAAGCGAAGCGCCAACCCAATACTCGATGCAGTCTTTCGCGGCGTTGGGTCATCGCTAACGCTCGACCCAACCTACGTCACGGCCGCTGCGCCGCTGTCAAGCACGCGGATGCGCCTTGTCGTAGACGGCGAGCAGCCGATCCCGGTCGACCTCGGTATAGACCTGCGTGGTCGACAGGCTGGCGTGGCCCAGCAGCTCCTGGATCTGGCGCAGGTCGGCGCCGGCCGAGAGCAGGTGGGTGGCGTAGGAATGCCTGAGCGCGTGCGGCGTCGCCGTGTCGGGCAGCCCTAGTTCGGCCCGCAACCGCACCATCAGCAGCTGGACGATGCGCGGGCTGAGCCGCCCGCCCTTGGCGCCCAGGAACAGCGGTCCGTCCGGCTCGGGTGAGTAGCCAGCGCGTTCGCGGAGACGCATGTAACTGGCAATTGCCGCCTGCGTGATCGGCAGCACCGGCACCAGGCGCTCCTTGCCGCCCTTGCCGAGAATGCGCAGGACGTCGCGGCCGCCGAGCGGGGCATCCTTGCGCCGAAGCCCCAACGCCTCCGATATGCGCAGGCCCGAACCGTAGAGCAGGAGCAGCACGGCTGAATCGCGCGCCGCGATCCAGTCGAGCTCGGCGGCGCCGCCGCCGTCGACCACGGCCGCAGCCTTCTCCACTGTCAGCGGCTTGGGGATGCCGTGCGCCACCTTGGGCAGTGCCACCTGCCGCACCGCCCGGTTGTGGGCGATCTCTTCGCCTTCGAGCCAGCGGAAGAAGGCACGCAGCGCCGACATGGTGCGGGCGAGCGAGCGGCTGACGACGCCGGCCCGGCGCCGCGCTGCCATGAAGGCGCGAAAGCGCTTGGCGTCGAGGCGGGCCAGATCGGCGAGGCAGGGGGCGTGGCCGAGATCGGCCTTCAGCCAGTGCAGGAACTGGCGCAGATCCCGCTCGTAGGCCTGGAGCGTGTTGGCGCTGGCGCCGCGCTCGTGTGCGAGGTAGTCGAACCACGAGGCCGTCAGGCGCCGCAGGTCCTCCGCCAGGGGCATCGCACCGTCCCGAAAGACCTCGTCGAGGCTGGCGCCGGCCAAGAGCAACCCCCATTTCTCGGTTTCCGCCCGGGGGTGGACCTTCACGGCCAATCGGTTAATGCTTTGTTAACGAGGCCGGTGCGCTAAGTCGTGCCAGGCAGGCAGCCAAGAGTGGAGGCTCGATCATGGGTACGGCCGGCTGGATCATTCTCGGGCTCATCGTGGTCGCCGCGTTGTGGCTGATCATGACCTACAACGGCCTCGTGTCGCTGCGCCAGCGCACCCGCCAATCCTTCTCCGACATCGACGTGCAGCTCAAGCAGCGCCACGACCTGGTGCCCAACCTGGTCGAGACGGTAAAGGGTTATGCGGCGCACGAGAAGGGCACCCTGGAGGCCGTCATCAAGGCACGCAACGCGGCCGTGGCGGCGCAGGGGCCCGCTGCCCAGGCGGCCGCCGAGAACGTGCTGCAGGGCACGCTGCGCCAGCTGTTCGCGCTGGCCGAGGCGTACCCGGACCTCAAGGCCAACCAGAACTTCCAGCAGCTGCAGGGCGAGCTTTCGGACCTGGAGAACAAGATTGCCGCCGCGCGGCGCTTCTTCAACAACACGGCGGCCGAGTACAACTCGACGCGCGAGAGCTTCCCGGCGGTGCTGTTTGCCGCCTCCATGGGCTTCCTGGCGCAGGAGTTCTTCAACCTCGACGAGGCCGAGCGAAAGGCCGTGCAGACCGCGCCGCAGGTGAAGTTCTGAACGCAATCCCCTCTCCCCATCTCTTCGGTCATGTCGAAGACATGCCTCCGGCATGATGGGGAGAGGGGGAAAAAAAGCAATGTTCCAGGCCTACGGACTGTACGGACACATCCAGGCGAACCGGATACGTTCGGCGCTGCTGCTGGCCGGCTTCGTGCTGCTGCTGCATGCGTTGCTGTTCTCGCTGCTGTTGATCTGGAGCGCGTTCCTCGGCGGCACCTTCGAGGAGATCGTGGCCGGCGCCGCGGGTCAGTTGCGTCGCGCGTGGCCGGTGGCCATGCTGGCGGCGCTCGCCTGGTTCGCCATCGCCTACTTCACGCACCAGAGCCTGATCGCCATGGCCACCAAGGCCAAGGGCGTGACGCGGGGCGAGGCGCCCAAGCTCTACAACGCGCTGGAGAACCTGTGCATCTCGCGCGGCCTGGCCGTGCCGGCGCTGCAGATCATCGACACGCCGGCGCTAAATGCCTACGCCTCCGGGCTGCGCGAAGGCCAATATGTCGTGGCGGTGACGCGCGGGCTGGTCGACACGCTGGCCGAAGACGAACTCGAGGCGGTGCTGGCGCACGAGCTCACCCACATCCGCAACCGCGACACCCAGCTGATGGTGATCGCCATCATCTTCGCCGGCATCTTTGCCTTCTTCGGCGACCTCATCATTCGCGGCTGGGATTTCCCCTACGGCTGGGCGCCGCGCCCCAAGCGCGAAGGCCCGACGGGCACGACGGGCACGACGTGGGGGGAGTCGTCCGACGATCGCGGCAGCCGGGGCGGGCGCAGCAGCGGCAGCGGGGCCGGCGGGGCCATCCTGGCGATCGCCGTCGCCATTGCCATCATCCTCATCACCTGGGGGGTATCGACGCTGATCCGGCTGGCGCTATCGCGCTCGCGCGAGTTCCTGGCGGATGCCGGCTCGGCGGAGCTCACCAAGAACCCCGACGCGCTGGTGCGCGCGCTCGCCAAGATCGAGCAGAATGCCGCCTTCGACGTGCCCTCGCGCATGGAGGCGTTCTTCATCGAGAACCCGGTGGCCAGCCGGGTCAGCGGCCTGTTCTCGACCCATCCTGCGATCGCCGACCGCGTCGCCGCGCTCAGGCGCTATGCCGGGGCGACGGGAGAGCCGCCCGCTTGAGGCGCCAGCGCCCGCTCAAGTGCTCCGCGGCGCCGGCTTCAATTTCAGCAACCCGTCCGCGTTGGCGTGGGTGAGCTTGGCCATGTCGGCAGGGGCCAGCGTGATGCGGTCGAGGAAGGCGCGGCCCTTGGCATTGGCGGCGTAAGGGTAGTCGACCGAGAACATGAGGCGGTCGATGCCGAAGGTGAGCAGCGCGGCCAGCAACGGCGGCTCGGTGAAGATGCCGCTGGTGGTGAGCCAGACCTGGTCGAGGATGCTGCGGCTGATCGGCCGCTGCAGGTGCTCGATGTCGAGCGCGAACACCTCGTCGACGCGGGCCAGCATCATGGGCAGCATCTCGCCCATGTGGCCGATGATGAGCTTGAGCCGCCGATGCCGGTCGAGCGCGCCCGACAGCACCAGGCGCAGCACGTGGATCGCCGTCTCAGAATGCCAGCCCCAGCCGGCCGCCTCCAGCACCCGGCTCGCGCCCGGCTGCAGATCGGCGAAATAGGCCTGGCGCACGGCCTCGGGCGCCAGATGCGGATGGATATAGATCGGCACGTCGAGGTCTACGGCCGCCGCCAGCAGGCCATCGTAGCTCGCATGGTCGAGGAAGCGGCCCTCGGTGGTGCCGTTGATGAGGGCGCCGACGAAGCCCAGTTCCCTCACCGCCCGCGCCAGCTCGGCGGCCGTAGCGTCGGGGCTCTGCATCGGCAGCACGGCGAAGCCCGCGAAGCGATCGGGGTGGCGGGCGATGGCCGCCGCCAGAAAGTCGTTCATCTCGCGGGCCATGGCGACGCCCTCGGGCCCGGGCACCAGATCGGGGCCGGGACCGGTATTGGAGAGCACCTGCACCGTGATGCCGGCCGCGTCCATCGACTGCAGGCGCCGCTCGCCGATCTCGGGCGCCAGCTCCATCGGGCTCGGGCCGCCCGGCGGCGCCTTTCTGGGCCGGAAGCCGCGGCGGCTGATGGCGCCCGGATCGATGCGGCGCACGAGCGAGGGAACGGTGAAATGCTCCTCGAGCGCGACGACTCGCATTGGCGGTTCCCCCTGTCACTGCTTGCTGTTGAGGCGGACTTGCGCGGCTAGTTCGTCGCCTTGAAGAGCGGGGCGTAGCGTTGCACGTCGTCCTTGAGGATCTGGTCGAGCTTGTCGGGGGTCGTGGAGACCAGCAGCGCACCCTGCGACTCGAAGCGCGCCTTCACGTCGGGCATCTGCAGCACCTGGCCGACATCCCCGCTTACCTTGGCGACGATTGCCTTCGGCGTGCCGGCGGGCGCCAAGATACCGAACCAGGAGTCGTAGGCGAACTCGGGCAACCCGGCCTCCTTGAAGGTCGGAACGGTCGCAAGCACGCCCAGGCGATTGGGGCCGGTGACGGCCAGCGCGCGCACCTTGCCGCTCTGGATGAGATCGCCGGCCGCGGCGAAGAACGAGAAGCCGAAGGCCACGTCGCCGCGGATGATGGCGGTGTGCGTCTCGGGAAGGCCCCGGAAGGCGACATGCACGATGTCGGTGCCGGTGGTCTGCTTGAACAGCGCGCCGGCGATGCCGGTGGTGCTACCGAGCCCCGCCGAGCTGTAGTTGAGCGCGCCCGGCTTCGCCTTCGCCATCTCGACCAGGTCCTTGACGGTCTTCACCTGCGAATCGGGGGGAACCACCATGATCAGGGGCGTGATGGCGACCTGGGTCACGCCGACGAAGTCCTTCACCGGATCGAACGCCAGGTTCTTGTTGAGGTGGCCGATGACGCTGTGCCCGTTGGAGGAGAGCATCAGCGTGTAGCCGTCAGCCGTCGACTTGGCCACGCTGGAAGTGCCAGCCAATCCCGGCCGGTTCTCCACGATCACATCCTTGTTCCAGCGCTGCTGGAGCTTGTCGGCGATCACGCGGGCCAGCAGATCGGTCATGCTGCCGGCCGAGAACGGCACAACGAGACGCACCATCTGCTCGGGGTACTTGGCAGCGTCTTGCGCCAGCGCGCCGGAGGCGGCGGCAATGATTGCGACGACGGCGAGTAGGGTGCTGGAAATAAGGCGCATGTTCGAAACCTCCCCATCCGCGGGCCCGGCTGGACCAGCGTCTCAGCCGCTGACCGCACTGGGGCTGCCAACTTGCTGAGGTTTGGACTCTACGGTCGATGCCGGCCGGACGTCCAGCGCCGCCCGCAAGACCATTTCCGATCACTGTCGATGTCGGCGGCCATGGCAATGCTGCACCTGCGATCAGGGCGTGATCGCTTGGGGGGGGCAAGATCTCGGGATCGTCGCTGAAAGCGCGCCGCCGGGCTTGCGGTGCAAAAACGGGGTTACGCCGTCCGGCGGCCCTTGTCGCGGTAGCGATGGGCGTAGTCGTAGATGCTCACCAGCACCGCCGGCGAGGCATCGAGCGACACCGCCAAGGCCGCTCCCGTGGCCAGGGCGCGCACCTTCGAGGCCGGCGCAGCGCTCTGCGGATCGTGGTGGAAGGCTGGCGCGTTCTCGTTCTCGGCCACCAGCTTGGGCGTGCGCCAGCGCAGGACATTGCGAAGCATCGGTTTGGTCCCCTCCGGCGGGCACACCCTCTCGGGCGGCGCGCGCCGGTCTCGTGCTCATCTCTGAGGCGTAGATCGGGACGAGCCTGATGCCGCGCAATGACGGCCACCTTCACATTGCAACACGACTGTGTGAACATCGTTTCCCAAAGCCGGCCCGACGCAGCTTGGCAAGCCAGCCACATCGGCCTAGGCATGCGCCAGAACGCGGCCAAGCAAAGGCCGGCGATTTGCAATCGGGGAAACACGGGAATGGCCATGAGCGCGCCGGCGGCAGAAGCGGGCAGGACAGGCGACGTCGCAACGGCCATCGCCGTGCTGCGCCAGCGTTTCGGGGATCGGCTGCAGACCGGCGAGGCAATCCGGCGCCAGCACGCCAACACCATCACCTGGATCCCCAATCAACCGCCCGACGCTGTCATCTGGATCGAAACCCAGGACGAGGTGTGCGAGGTCGTGCGCGTTGCCGCCACGCACCGCGTGCCGATCATCCCGTTCGGTGCCGGCACCTCGCTGGAAGGCCACATCAACGCGCCGCGCGGGGGCCTATCGCTCGATTTCTCGCGCATGAACCGCGTGCTTGCCGTCAACGAGCGCGATCTCGACTGCGTGGTGGAGCCGGGCGTCTCGCGCAAACAGCTCAACGACTACCTGCGCGACCTCGGCCTCTTCTTCCCCGTCGATCCGGGCGCGGAGGAGGCGACCATCGGCGGCATGGCGGCAACGCGTGCATCGGGCACGACGGCGGTGCGCTACGGCACCATGCGCGAGAACGTGCTGAACCTGACCGCCGTGATGGCGGACGGCGCCATCGTCAAGACGGCGCAGCGCGCGCGCAAGTCCTCGGCCGGCTACGACCTGACGCGGCTGCTGGTAGGCTCCGAAGGCACGCTCGGCATCATCACCGAGCTCACCGTGCGCCTCTACGGCATCCCGGAGAAGATCCTGTCCGCGGTGTGTCCCTTCCAGACCCTGGAAGGGGCGTGCAACGCGGTGATCCAGTCGATCCAGCTCGGCCTCGGCGTGGCCCGCATGGAGCTCTTGGACGTGATGCAGATCAGGGCGGTCAACATCTACGCCAAGCTCAAGCTCGAGGAGAAGCCGACCCTGTTCCTGGAATTCCACGGCACCGAGGCGGGCGCGCGCGACCAGGTCGAGAATTTCAAGGCCATCGCCGAGAGCGAGGGGGCGCTGCGCTTCGACTGGGCCGAGAACGAGGACGAGCGCCGCCGACTGTGGAAGGCGCGCCACGACGTGTACTGGGCCATCCGGGCGGTCTGGCCCGGCAAGGAGGCGCTCGCGACCGACGTGTGCGTGCCGATCTCGCGGCTGGCCGAATGCGTGGTGGAGACGCAGAAGGACATCGAGGCTTCGGGCCTGATCGCGCCCATCGTCGGCCATGTCGGCGACGGCAACTTCCACACCACTCCGGTGTTCGACCGCGGCAACGCCCGGGAGATGGCGGCGCTGGAGGGCTTTCTGGAGCGGCTCGCCCAACGCGCCATCGCCATGGAGGGCACCTGCACCGGCGAGCACGGCATCGGCCAGGGCAAGATGAAGTACCTGAAAGCCGAGCTCGGCGAGGGCCTGGCCGTCATGCGCGCGGTCAAGACCGCGCTCGACCCGCTGGGCATCATGAACCCGGGCAAGATCCTGTCGGCTTGAGGCGCGGCGCGACGACCGCCAGCGCAGGCGTTAACGGGCGCTTAGCACTTCCTTTAGGGGCTGGTGAGAAGGTCGCACGGGGGGCTCCTCGTCGCGGACGGGGAAATGCCTCGCCGCCGTTCCGAAGTGAGGTCACAGCCCTATGAGAATGCCCGGAGCGAAGGCAGTCCTCTTCAACGCCGCAGCCCTGCTGGTGACGGTCGGCGCCCTGGCAGCGGTCGTGCGCTCGCTGGTGTACTCGCCGGCCATGGAGCCCTGCACGCAGCGCTATTCGAACTCGACGGCGTTCGCGCTCGAGCGCGGCGGCGTGGTGCTGATGGCAGCCGACCTGCAGTCGGGCGTTGGTGGCAGGGACGCAGGGGTCATCGAAAACGTCACGATCAACCGGATCAAGAACGCGCCTTCTCCACTGGTCATGACGGTGAGCCTCGCCAAGGGCGCAGGCTCGGCGCACGGCTCGATGGCCGCCAAAGGCGGCGTGAGCTTTCCCTGGCAGCCGCGCGCCGTGCAGGGCAAAACGGCCGCCTGCCTCAGCTATCAGGTGCTACTGCCCGCGGACTTCGAGTCCGGCCGCGGTGGGGCACTGCCGGGCATCCAGGGGGTCGATGCTACCGAGCGATCCGAGGACGGCTTTGTCGCCCGCATGGCCTGGCGCGACGGCGGCAGCGGCGGCGCTACCAATCGCCTGACGGAGGGCGGGGTGACCCGTAGCTCGGTGGCCGAGCGCGAGCCGTTCGCGCTGCCGCGCGGCCGCTGGGTCAAGCTCGAGCAGGAGGTCGTGCTGAACACACCGAAGCAGGCCGACGGCATCCTGCGCGTGTGGGTCGACGGCAAGCTCGCCATCGATCGCGCCGGCATGGACTACCGCGCCAGGGAGGACATCACGCTGGCGGGTGTCGCCGCCGACGTCTTCTACGGCACGGAAGAGGGGGTGGGCTCGGCACCCAAGGACACCAAGATCTCGCTGACGCCGTTCGAGGTGCGCTGGAAGTAGCGCTTACGCCGGCGCGAGCGCCCGCACCTCGGCGAGGAGCTTCGCATCCACGGCCACGCCCTCGCGCAGGGCCCGCTCACGCAGGGCAATGCGCCGCGAGCCCGGCAGGCGCGCTCCCTCGTCCTCGATCGACTGTGCCAGGAGCGCGAGCCGATCGAGGAACAGATCGCGGCCGGCGAAGGCGCCAGGATCGATGGCGATGAGGAACTGGCCGACCGCCGGCGGCGGGCCGTCGGCATCGAAGAACGAGCTTGCCTCGGTGGACAGAGCGGCGCCGGTCAGCACCACGGCCACGACCTCGACCATCAGCGCCAGCGCCGCACCCTTGGCGCCACCGATCGGCCGCAGCGCGCCCTTGAGCGCGGCCTTGGCATCAGTGGTCGGATTGCCGGCCTCGTCAACCGCCCAGTCGGCGGGCACCGGCTCGCCCTTCTGCGCGGCGGTGAGGATCTTGCCGCGGGCGACCTGGCTGAGCGCCAGATCGACGACGACGGGCGGCTGGCCCCGTTGCGGCGCCGCGAAACCGATCGGGTTGGTGCCGAACACCGGACGCCGGCCGCCCCACGGCGCGATCGCCTTGGGCGTATTGCCGAAGGCCAGCGCCACGAGGCCGGCCTCGGCCAGGCGCTCGACGTGACGGCCGACGACGCCCATGTGATGCGAGCGCACGAAGCCCGCGGCGGCTATGCCGGCAGTGCCCGCCAGCGCCGGCAGGCGCTCGATCGCCAAGTCGAAGGCGGGGAAAGCGAAGCCGTTGGCGACGTCAACCATCAGGCTGCCGGGCCGGGTCTGGCGCACCTGGGGTAGGGCTTGGCCGTCGACCTTGCCGGCCTTGGCCTGGGCGGCATAGCTCGGCACGCGGCTGAGGCCATGACCCTTCTGGCCGTCGATCTCGGCCTGGGCGAGCGCGCGGGCGACTGAGGCGGCATTGGCCGGGCTCGTGTTGGACGCGACCAGGGCGGCGACGACCAGCGCCTCCAGCTCCGTGATGGGGGTCGTCGTGCTCTCACTCATTGGATGCCGCGCAGGTCACTCGAACCCCAGGCGCTGGCGCATCTGGGCGAACATCTTGGACCTCAACTCCATGCCGATGCCGGGCTCCTCGTGCAGGCGCGCGTAGCCGTCGACCAGCACCAGGTTGTCGGCAAAGCCGCCGTAGGGCTGGAAGACGCCGGGATAGCTCTCCGAGCCGCCGAGCTGCATGCCGGCCGCCATGTTGAGCGCGAGCTGATGGCCACCGTGCGGAATGAGCCTGCGCCGCGACCAGCCCATCTGCCCGGCCATGTCGAGAAAGCGCAGATACTCGGTGAGGCCGTAGCTGAGCGCGGGGTCGAGCTGCACCCAGTCGCGATCGGGCCGCAGGCCGCCGTAGCGCAGCAGGTTCTGGCCGTCGATCACAGAGAACAGGTTCTCGCCGGTGGCAAGCGCGCCGGCATAGTGCTCGGCGAGCGTGGCGTTGAGCCGGTAGTCGAGCGGGTCGCCCGGCTCCTCGTACCAGAACAGACCGTAGGGCTGCATGGCCCGGCCGTAGGCTAGTGCTGTGGCGAGATCGAAGCGGCCGTTGGCGTCGACGGCGACGTTCTCGCCCTTGCCTGCCACGTCGATGACGGCCTCGATGCGCTTGATGTCGGTGGCCAGGTCGGCGCCGCCGATCTTCATCTTGACGACCTTGTAGCCCTGGTCCTGATAGCCGCGCATCTCGGCCTCGAGGCCGTCGAGCTCCTTGCCGGGGTAGTAGTAGCCGCCGCCCGGATAGACCAGCACCGTCTCGTCGAAGCCGCCGCCATTGAAGCGCGCGGAGAGCAGCCGCCAGAGCGGCGTCCCGGCGATCTTGGCGATCGCGTCCCAGACGGCCATGTCGAGCGCGCCGGCGGCATGCGCCCGGTCGCCGTGGCCGCCCGGCTTCTCGTTGGCCATGAAGGCCTTCCAGACGGCGAAGGGATCGAGGTCGCCGCGCGCCGTGTCGACGAGCGACTTCGGATCGGCTGCCATGATGCGCGGGATGAAGCGCTCGCGCAGGATGCCGCCCTGGGCGTAGCGGCCGTTGGAGGAGAAGCCGTAGCCGACCACCGGATGGCCATCGCGCACGACATCGGTCTCGACCGCGACCAGGCTGACGGTCATGGTCGCAAACGAGATATAGGCGTTGCGGATCTCGGAGGCGATCGGCGCGGTGGCTTCGCGGATGCGGGTGATTTTCATTTTGTCATCCCGGTGCTTCACCGGGATCCATCACTACGCGCTCCGGTACAGCTTCGTCAGCGAGAACTCGCGGTGGCCGAGTGCCTCGGCTGCGGTGAGGCGGCCGTTGGCGGTGCGGATGATCATGTCGATCAGGGCGTCGCCAGCCGTTTCCAACGTCATCTCGCGGCGCAGAATGCCCGACACGTCGAGGTCGATGTGCTCGGCCATGGTGCGCACCGTCTTGGGATTGCCGGAGATCTTGATCACCGGGACGATCGGATTGCCGATGATGTTGCCTTGGCCGGTCGGGAAGGTGTGCACGACGTAGGCGGCAGCCGCCATCAGCGTCACGCACTCGGCCGCCGCCGACGACGTGTCCATGTAGTAGAGGCCGGGCCCAGCCTTGGGCATCTCCGCCGGCTCCAGCACCTCGATGTACTTGCAGGTGCGGCCGATCTTCTCGAGGTTGCCGAGCGCCTTCTCCTCGATGGTCGTGAGGCCGCCGGCGATGTTGCCCTTGGTGGGCTGGCTGTCCATGAGATTGTCGACCCTGTGCGCCTCGATCACCTCGTCCTGGTAGGCCTTGAACACCTTCATCCACTTGTCGCCGATCTTGGCATTGACGGCACGGGATTTGGCGATGTGCTCGGCGCCGGTGATCTCCGAGGTCTCGCCGAAGCAGCCGGTGATGCCCTTGGGGATCAGCTTGTCGTACATGTTGCCGACGGTGGGGCAGGAGGCGAGGCCCGTGGTCGTGTCGCTCTCGCCGCACTTGGTCGAGATCCAGAGATCCTCGATCCCACACTCCTCGCGCTCGAGCTCGGAGGCCCACTGCACGAACTCCTTGGCCTTGTATGAGGCCTTGGCGATGGTGGCGATGTCGCCGTGTCCTTCGATGCCGAAGCCCACCACCGGCTTGCCGGTCTTGGCGATGCCGTCGACCACGCGGCCGGTCCAGCCGTCCTCGATGCCGATCACGACCACGGCGGCGACGTTGGGGTTGGAGCCGGTGCCGATCAGGGTCCGGAAGAAGAGGTCGAGGTCGGGGCCGAACTGCAGCCGGCCGTAGGCGTGCGGCAGCGCCAGCGTACCCTTGACGTTGTTGGCGACCGCCTCGCAGGCGGCGTTGGAGAGGTCGTCGAGCGGCAGGATGACGACATGGTTGCGCACGCCCACCCGGCCGTTTTCGCGCCGCCAGCCCTTGAAGCCGAGGTTAGCCTTGGCCTTGCGCTTGCCATTGGTCTTTGTTGCCACGGGTGTATCCCCTTACCAGCGCTTGGTCTTGAGGTTCTGCACGTGCACGTGCGATCCCACCCCGGCATCGGCGACCATCTTGCCGATGTCCTCGCCGTACTTGATGACCGTCTCGCCCTTCTTGAGGGGTTTGAGCGCCACCTTGTGGCCGATCGGGATGTCCTGCTGGGCTTTCAACTTGAGAGTTTTGTCGGTCTCGGTGACGACACCCAGCATGTCGGTGCCGGCTTTCAGCCCCTCCACCACGACGACGCCGACATTGTCCTTCGGGCTGTGGACCAGAAAGTGTGGTGCGACCACGTGTTCCCCCTTGCTACCGCGCGCGGCCGGCCTCATCTCTCCCGCGGGGCGGGAGGCCGCCAATACTTATATAAGATACCGTAGACCATCCGGCATCGCAGGGAAAGGCTGAGCGCTCGAGCATGTCCGACGATCCCGACGGCCGTCCGCTCTATGCGCGCATCCGCGAGCAGCTGGTCGAGCGCATCCGCTCGGGTGCGTGGAAGCCGGGGCAGCTCATTCCCAACGAGTTCGAGATTGCCGCCGAATTCGGCGTCAGCCAGGGCACGGCCCGCAAGGCGGTGAGCGAGCTTGCCGCCGAGCGGCTCGTCACGCGGCGTCAGGGCCGGGGCACGTTCGTCGTCGAGCACACGCCCGCGCACGTGCTCTTCCGCTTTTTCAATATCTACGACGAGGCCGGCAATCCCGTCATCCCGGACAGCCGGGACGTCAAATCCCTCGTCTCGCGCGCGACCAGCGCGGAACGCGACAGGCTCGGGCTGGAGAGAGGCGCCCGCGTCGTCCGCATCAGCCGCATCCGCACGCGCAACGATGTGCCGTTCATCGCCGAGACGATCACGCTGCCGGAGGCGCTGTTTCCGGGGCTCGCCGACCTCGCACGGGTCCCCAACACGCTCTACGACCTGTTCCAGAAATCCTACGGCGTCCTGATCGTGCGCACGGACGACGATTTGTCGGCGGTCGCCGCAGACGCGGAGACGGCGCAGGCGCTGGACATCGCCATCGGCGCGCCGCTGCTGCGGATCGATCGCGTGGCCTATTCGCTCAACGAGAAACCGGTGGAATGGCGCATGAGCTTGTGCCACCTCGCCGGCGCCCACTACCGGGCAGCAGCCAAGTGAGCCCCGCGGCGGGCCGCCGCAATCCAGCTAGGTCGCGGACTTGCTCTGCGCGGAGCAGCGGCTCGACCGCTCGGCCCGCAGCTCCTCTCCCACTTGCAGGCACAGCGATTGGGCCCGGCTGGCCTGTTCCGCCGGCAGGCCGGCGATGGTGCCGCTGTAGGCCTGCGCCGCCGCATCGATCTCCGACAGGGCCGAGCCGAGCTCGCGGCAGGTCAGCTTCGGGCGCAGGGCGCGGTAGGCGAACAGACGCACGCCGTTGGCGAGGATGGTGGGCGTTGCGGGGCGTTGGGCCCAGGCGCGGTTGGGGTCGGCGATCATGGCCTTGAGAACGGAGGCGCAGCCCTCGACGTTGGCGCAGCTCGCCTCCTCGTGGGACGCTGCCGACTGCGGGGGCCCCTTGGAGGCCGGGGCATAGATGGCCGGCTTCTTGCCCTCGACCACCTTGGGCTTGGGAGGCGGTGCCGGCTGGGTGGCGGGTGCCGTCATCGGGGCTACGCCGGTTTGCATCTCGGAGCTGCTCTGGCCGTTTTGCCAGGCACATCCCGCCAAGACGAGCGCGGCGGCAATGACTAGGCTGACGCCGGCCGGGGCGACCCCCATACGCACGAACCCTCGACTCATCCGCGTGGACCTCTTCCAGGCTCGGGCGAATACTGCGCTGTGGCCGGGCTACAGACTGGCCCGCGCCAGATCGGCGGCGGGATCGGTCTTGAGCTCGACGAGCCAATCGGCATCATCACTGCTGCCGACGAGCCTGCTGTAGTGGCTGACGAGGCACCGCTCCGCCGTCCGCCTGTCGCGGGCGCTGCCGGCGTTGGGCTCCTGCCCCAGATAGCACCGCCAATGATAGCGCTCCTTGGCGCCAGCCTTGACCACCGAGCCGATAGCAAGAAAGGGGTCGGCGTCAAAGAAGTTCACGATCCCGGTGTGCGGGCAATCCGTTCTGGACAGCATCTGCACCTCCCCGCTTAGGGCCGGTTTCAAGCCACTCCACCTGCCATCTGCCCGACGATAACACCGTGGGTGCGCAATGGTCGCAAGGGCCGCGACAGCACGTTGTGGATAAGTCCGCCCTGCGACCATGGCGGGGCCGGCTCCGGCGCCCGCTGGGCGAGGGCGCGCCGGCATCCGGTGTGGTGCGGGCGGGGGGACTCGAACCCCCACAGGCATTGCTGCCCTACGGATTTTCGTACCATCTACGGCTTTCGCCGCCTCGCCTGCCGCACCGCCGCGGCAGGGGCGAGTTTGTGGTCTGGACTATCCCTTCACCCTGCTCCGGTTCTCTCCAAGAGAGGGCCGGAGGGTAGGTGCTGCCCGTCTAGTCTCTACACCTTCCCCCGCGAAAGCCTGGTCGGGGGCTTGGCTCGGGATTGCCATCGTCAGGTTTCCCCGAATTTGGGCAGTTCTGCATCCGAAGTTTCCCCCGGAGCACTCAAGCGCCTCTCAAGTCCGTTGCGTCTACCGGTTTCGCCACGCCCGCGTGACCGAACTCTATATAGTCGGGAGCCGGCGGCGGGCCAGAACATTTCGCCTGCGGCCTGCGAGAGATTTCCCCCTTCAATCGTCCGTCGACTTCGCCGCGGCGAAAGCACCAGGTGGTATTGCGATGTTCATCGTGGTCAACGGCGCGAGGCTCTATTTCGACGTGGAGGGCGCGGGGCTCGTGCCTGACGGCCCGAAGATGAGAACCAAGCCGACGCTCGTCTTGTTGCACGGTGGGCCCGGGTTGGACCACACGATCTTCAAGCCGGCCTTCTCGGCGTTGGCCGACATCGCGCAGATCGTCTACTTCGACCACCGGGGCAACGGCCGCAGCTCGGGCGACGACCCGGCGACCTGGAACCTGGCCCAATGGGGCGATGACGTGAAGGGGGTGTGCGACGCGCTCGGCGTCGAAAAGCCGATCGTCTACGGCGCCTCCTTCGGCGGCTTCGTGGCGCAGGCGTATGCCAGCCGGCATCCCGACCACCCGGCAAAGCTCGCCCTGGTGAGCACGGCCGCGCGCGTCGATTTCCAGACCATATTCGCTGCGTTCGAGCGCATCGGCGGTGCGAACGCCCGCGCGGTCGCTGAAGCCTATTGGCTCGATCCCACCGCGGAGAGCCGGGCGAAGTATTTCGACGTTTGCTTTCCCCTGTATCGGGCGCGCAGCGGCACGGGCGCAGACGTGCTGAAGCGCAGCATCGTGCGCAACGAAGTGGCGATCAGGTTCAATGGACCTCGCAATGAGCAAGGACGGATGGATTTCCGCTCCGATCTTGGGCGCGTCCGCTGCCCGGTGCTCGTCCTGGCCGGCGAGGACGATCCCATCATGCCGATGCCGTTCAGCGAGACGATTGCCGAATGCCTCCCGAGCCATCTCGTGCGCTTCGAGCGCTTTGCTGGATGCGGGCATGGCGTGGTTCCCGACCAACCCGAGCGCGCGTTCCAGGTTATCCGAGATTTCATCCTGAACGAGGGTTCCTGATCGGGAACATCGATACAATTTCCGGCGGCAATGTTCCCGATCGGGAACACAAGGCTACGGGGCAACCTCCCGCCCCAGATACTCGACGGCTGCCTGCACGCCGCCGGCACCGTGCGGGATGCGCAAGGCCTTGAGGCCCATCTCGACGGCGCCCAGCGTGCCCAGCACCATGGGTGCGTTGGTGTGGCCCATGTGGGCGATGCGGAAGGCGTGGTCGCCGATCTCGCCGAGGCCAATGCCCAGCACCACGCCGCACTTGTCGCGCGTGTAGTTGAGGAGAGACTTGGGGTCGCGGCCCTGCATCAGGATGCAAGTGATCGAGTTGGCGCGCTCGGCGGGGTTCGTGATGTTCAAGGCCAGCACCTGGCCCTCCGACCATTTGGCGACGGCGGCCCTGGTCGCCTCGGCTAGCAGCGCGTGCCGCAGGATGGCGGCGCCGAGCCCCTCCTCCTTGAGCATGTCGATGGCCTTGCGCAGGCCGAACAGCAGATGCTCGGGCGGGGTGCCGCAGTACTTGTGGTAGTGCAGCTCGCCCTCGCGGAAGGTCCAGTCCCAATAGAGCGTGCGCAGGCCGGCCGACTTGTGCACGTCGCGCGCCCGGTCGTTGGCGGCGACGAAGGCGAGCCCCGGCGGCGTCATCAGGCCTTTCTGCGAGCCGGACATGGCGACGTCGACGCCCCAGCCGTCCATGTCGAAGTCCATGCAGCCGAGCGAGGCGACGCAGTCGACCATCAGCAGGGCGGGGTGCTTGGCTCGATCCATGGCCTTGCGGATGGCGGGGATGTCGTTGACGACGCCGGAGGCGGTATCGATCTGCACCACCAGGACGGCCTTGATGGCGTGGCCCTTGTCGCGCCGCAGGCGCTCCTCCACGGCGGCGGGATCGACGGCCCGACGCCAATCACCCTTGAGGATCTCGACCTCGACGCCCATCATCTTCGCCATCTCGCCCCAGCCGAGGGCAAAGCGGCCGCTCTCCAACGCCAGCACGATCTCGCCGCGCGAGAGGACGTTGGTGAGCGTCGCCTCCCAGCCGCCGTGGCCGTTGGCGGCGTAGATGTAGGTGCGGCCCTTGGTGCGGAACAGCGATTGCAGGTCGGCCAGGCAGCTGTCGGTGATGCCGATCATCTCGCCCGAATAGATGTCGATCGCCGGGCGCTGCATGGCGGCCAGCACCGCGTCGGGCACGTTGGTGGGCCCGGGGATGCTCAAGAACTCTCTGCCTTTGGCGACGGTCATTGGCTGGCCTTCTGAACAGGTGGAACCTTGGGCGGGCCGCAATCAAACCACTTGTCGGCCGATAAGCACAGATCGCAAACGACGCACGTGTCGCACCGCGGCCGGCGCGCCTGGCACACGTAGCGGCCGTGCAGGATGAGCCAGTGGTGGGCGTGGCGCAGATAGCCCGGCGGGACCACCTCGAGCAAGCCCAGCTCGACCTCGAGGGGGGTCTTGCCGGAAGCGAGGCCGAGACGGTGCGCCACGCGGAAGACGTGGGTGTCGACCGCCAGGGTCGGCTCGCCGAAGGCGATGTTGAGCACGACATTGGCGGTCTTGCGGCCGACGCCCGGCAGCGCCTCCAGCGCCACCCGCTCGCGCGGCACCTGGCCGCCGTGCTCGACAATGAGTTTTTGCGATAGGGCGATGACATTCTTGGCCTTCATGCGGAAGAGGCCGATGGTCTTGATGTGCGCCTGCACGCGCGCCTCGCCGAGTGCCAGCATCCTGGCAGGCGTATCGGCCACCTTGAACAGACCGCGCGTCGCCTTGTTGACGCCGGCGTCGGTTGCCTGCGCGGACAGCACGACGGCTACCAGCAGGGTGTAGGGATTGACGGACTCGAGCTCGCCCTTGGGCTCGGGATTGGCTGCGGCAAGGCGCCGGAAGATCTCGGCCACCCGCTCCGGCGCCGATCGGAGCTTGCGGCCAGGCGCGCGCTTGGCTCGGAGCCGGCGTGCTCCCGATGGGGCGGGTTTGGGCATTGGGGCTTCGCGGGCACCGATGGCGTTGGTAGGATTGCAGTCATGACCGAAAACCCGGAGCTAGCGCAAGCGGAGCCCGACATTTTCCGCGCCGTCCTCAGGCCCTACCGGTCGCTGGGGTCCACCGGCTTCGCCGTGCTGATGGCCGCCATCGCCGCGATGAGCCTGGTCCCCGGCGTTTTCTTCTACGTCAGCGGAGCCTGGCCCGTGCTCGGCTTCTACGGCCTCGACGTGGCCCTGATCTATGTTGCCTTCAAGCTCAACTATCGCTCGGGCCGCCTCTACGAGACGGTGGAACTGAGCCCGGCCCGGCTGCTCCTGACACGGGTGCATCCATCCGGCCGCACGGAAGAGTTCGACTGCAATCCCTACTGGGCCCGCGTCAAGCTGCGGGAATGGCCGGACGGGCGCACGGACTTGCGCATCACCTCGCGCGACAAGGTCCTGACAGTGGGGCGTTTCCTGACCGACGACGAGCGGCGCGACCTGGCGCAGGCCCTGGAGCGGGCCCTGTTTGCGGCCCGGGGCGGCGCACGAATCTAGCGGCGGGGCGCAGGAAACGGGTCGGAGTTGGAAAGATAATTTATATCAGTGGGTTATCGGCTCTAGTCACTGACTAGTCACCGGCTGTTGTTGACGGATGTTCGCATGTTGTTCTATGTGTCTAGCAGCAGGGTGGGTTGGGCTGCGGCTTCGGTCTGCTCTGTGGCAGCAGTGGCAAACACCACGCCGGGCGCCGCGAGCCACTGATTGCACTGGGGGTTGTCCAAGCGACTGGCGGCCAACGCTGACAGCGACAAAGGCCCCTGTCTACGGTTGCGTGAGCCGGCGGCGCTCTGCGCCAGCGTCGCGGCGGTGGCGAACAAGAATTGATTGCTGCGTCGACCGTCAGTGAGTTTGGTTTTACTTTACATCGAGCATTGAGGCGATGCGTTCCTTGCTCGTGAAAACGGTGATTACGCGAAAGTGTGATTGCCCGCCTGGTGCGCGTGGTAGTAGGTCACGAATTTCTTGTACATGTTCGAGACGGCGATCATTGAACGCTACCGTCCCGGAACGTTGATCTTGGGAACCATGACCGGCTTGGGTAACGGATTCGGAACCCGCGCTCCTGGCACGATCAGCAATGAGGGCTTGGTAAAGCCCGTCACCTGCGACCCGGGAACTATTCGATAAGTCGGCGATGTGGTCGTCGCTGGCCTCTGGGGCTGCAACCTGACAGCATTGTTGCCGAGATTTGGGTTGAGACTCCATTGCGACGAACTCGTCGCCTGCTGCCCCCCGATATTGATCTGTGCCGGCGGCGGTGGTCGCACGCCTGCAGGTTGGGGAACCCCAGGCGGCTGCGGAACAGTGTTCTGGGCATGGGTTGTGCGGGTATTTCCGGCAATAAAGAAAGCGATGAGAAGCGCCCCAACGGCGGCCTTGCATCTGTTGCATGGAGCTTGCACAACAACCTCCCCTCAAGCACCACAAATGTAGTCTGTTCTTCTTGGCGCCCCCTCGATGTAACGCGACTGCACAGCGTCGGTCAAGGTCCGTTCTTGCTGGGTGTCACGCATCCACCCGACCCACGACCATCCCCCTCTGCCACAGATACCATGCTACGAGCGCACTGGGTACGAACCAGATAGCAAGGACAAGGAATATCGGCGTCGACCGAATATCCTCGATCGTCTTTGCGACGCCGTCTGCTACGCTGCCGCCCCAGATGATCGCGCTCGGGATTTCGAGCAAAGCGAAACCCATCCACATCCCGGTACCAATCACGCTGAGAAGAATTGCTGCATAAACCAGCGATTTTCTTGGGACATCGTGGAGGTGCCAATACGCGAGTAGTGCGATCACAATGCCGTCTAACGGCCAAGCAAATACATCATAGCGCGGTTCCCCCCATCTACTCACCGGTAATATGAGAAGCGGATTTAGGTACTGTGAATAATAGATGACCAAAAACCCAATCAAAAACGCTCTCTCCCAATTCATATACTCAAATCGCTTACTGTTAATATATGGATTATACATCAAAGGTTTTCAGGAGGCAGGCAGTACACCTTGGATCCTTTTTGCCCCGACCACCGGGTTCACGGTGCGCATGCCACCCCCTTCCTTAAAGGATGCATTGAATTTCTTTAGGAATGGGATTCCTCTGGTCCTTATTTCTTAATATTATTAATCTGAATATTATTAACTGGGTATTCTTCTATTGAATGATTTGCACCTGTGCAATCCCAGACTTTAGCCAATGCAAATCTAGACTTGCACTGGTGCAAATCAGGCTTTGCGGGCCTTCTTCTTGACCACGAAATTGATCGTGTAAAAATTGGTCTTACCCTGACCACGGCGCTCGATTTCAATGAGTGAGCAGTCCTCAAGTTCGGCAACGGCACGACTCACGGTTGAGACGTGCGTGCCCATGTGTTCAGCGAGGCGCTCCTGCCCGGGAAAGCAAAGATCGTTATGCCATGCGTAGCTTAGGAGCAGTGAATATGCGGTCTTTGCATTAGCAGAAAGCTCGGGATTGCGCAGTATGAAATTCGGGAGTTGCGTGAATCCATACCGCACGATTGGATCGGCGGTATTGAGCTTCATGTTTTGCTCGATCTTGTCGAGCTGCCCGCGGATGTGCTCCATCACCATGATCGAATTATAAGGCCGGTGTGTCCGTTGCTTGCGTTGAGTTATCAACAGGCGCATGCTCTTCCTCGACTTGGCTCTTGGGGGCCGGCGGCGCCAGCTGATGAATCTGATATTGGAGTGCGCCGTTCTCACGAAGAAGATTGTTCGTCACCGAACGCAGTCCGTCCATCTCCTCTTTGGCACGTTCGAGCAATTGCTTACGCACGCCGATATCGATTTTCAGGTGCATGTTTTCGTTCTCAAGCTCTTTGACGCGGCTCCTATTCGGCTCCGTCTCTGGTGAGGTCTCGTGAGGTCTCTCGGGGTCTTGGGAGATCGTGCGAGACCTTGCGAGGTCTCTCGGGGTCTCGCGAGATTTGTCATTTTGTTTTTGATCGAACACCCATGCTTCAAAATCTTGCCGACTCAGCTTGTAAACATTGCCTCCGCGAGTCGTCACTAGGACGCATCTCACCGCGCCTCCCGGATTGTCCCACCAAAACTTTGCCCACCTTTGCAGAGTGCTCTTGCCGAGTGAGAAGGAGAGATCGTTCGCGATCGTCAATGCATCATTGATGATGATCGAATCTTCGTCTCTGATCTCTACTGGGTCTCGGGAGACCTCTTGAAGTCTCGCGGGGTCTGAGGCATCCATGCAGGCATGATAACAAGGGGAACGGCGCTCCATACGTTTATCCCCACAGGGCCTCGCCCGATCTCTTCTCTCGGCCGAAGGGAGACACGCGGAGACCGGCTGGTCTATTTGGTGGAAGTGTGGGTGGAAGTCGAGGCGACGTGCTGGCGCGACCTTCGCGGGGTTGGAAAAAGAGCACGGTTTGATATACTCCGTGTCATGATAAAGATAGTGAAAGAAGCCCTTGCGGTGTTGCGTGAATTATCGGAAGAGCACCAGGAAGTGATAGCGCGCGCGATCCTGGACTTGGCATCGCAAGACAGGGAGGAAATTTATCGGCTCTCTGACGATGAGCGAGAGCTCGTGCAGGAAGGACTTGCGAGCAGAGTGGTATCGGGCTGCTGAGATGCTGCACATGCTCGGGAAGCATCCGCAATTCGGGACGAAGACTGATCATGCGAACATGCGGCGCCGGCCGATGACGGAGTACCAGTACGCAATTTTTTATCTGATCGATTGGCAGGAGGATGCAATTGACGTGGTGCGTGCCGTTGACGGAGGGCTAGTGCGCGACCGGATATCCCCATTCAGCGTCTTTAGAAAAGGTGACGGTGATGTACAATTCGATCATCTATGCCTGAGGCGGAATTCCTCAAATTAAATGTTTGGCGTGCTGTCGCAGCAGTATTCATAATATTACTTGGAAGTTTTTTCTTTTTCTTTTTCAAGTCCAAAGAACTATCGCCAGCCCCGCTTCAGGGAAATGACACAATCCAAGAGGCAGTTGTTTCTCCCCCTACACCCCCTACGCAAGCTCCAGGTCCAGGCCAATCCGTACCCGCTCCTGGTCCGCAGGGTAGGACGCCGCGCCCCCCTGCACAAAGACCGACAGGGTTGGGCGCGGCAGCCATTCTGGCTCTTAAGTCTGATAGCGTCGATGATTACGGAAATCACTGGGACAATGCGCTGCAGACATGGATCTCGCCTGCAGGTTACATCTGGGACGATACGAGCAAAGTATGGAAAACGAGTGATGGGCTGTTATGGAATGAACAAAAACAGCGATGGGAGGACGAGGGCGGCAACTACTGGAATGAGCAACTGAACGCCTGGGTGTCCAGCGATGAGCTCATGTGGTGGGACGATGCGAGGCAGGTATGGAAGGATGCCGATGGCAACTATTGGGACGCTGCACTCGAGCTCTGGATCTCGCCCGATAACCTGAGGTGGAACGGAATCCGGTGGACGGATGAGTACGGTGACTACTGGGACCAAGAGAAAGGCTTGTGGTTTTCGGCAGACGGCGACTACTATTGGGATGAAAAGAAAGCGGATTGGGTTGCTATTCAGTGATGTCGCCCGACGTCCACGGGTTCGTTGACCTCTTAGGCTTGGAAGAGCGCGAGGATCTGGCAAGCATTATCTGGGCGCTTGGAATCCGGTTACGGGTGCATGCATCGACTTGTAGGCAGGCGCGGGAGGCGGCTTGGGAGGAGGCGCCGCTGGTTTGAGGACCACCCAGTTGTTGGGATTTTTGATGGCCGGGTTGACTGTCACGGGAGTTCGGGGAGCCGGCGGCTTGATGGTGACCACAGTCGGAGCCGGTGCTCGGACTGCTGCTGGTGCCCTGACCGGTGCCGGTGCTGGAACCGCGTATTGGGCGACGGCCTGACCGTACTGACGAGAGCCAGCTTGGGTAGCGTCCATGCTGAGTGAGGCACTTGCCGTGGTGGGGACGAACAGCGCAGCACAAACCGCAAGAACTAATCGGCTCATCAACAAGTCCTCCCCGGTTCAGCAAAATACTCCGGAACCCTAGACCAACAGTACGCACGAAGCAAGCAGGCTATAGACCTGACGGGACAGGTTGCAGGGCAAAAGGCGCGAACAGAATTTAGGCGGCGCAGGCTACGCTTAGAGGGCATTGCCGGGGTTCGTTGCGATCGCGCCGTGCGCCACGCTTGCGGGCGCCAATGGCCTGGGACCGCAGCTATTTCTCCGAGCCTTGCAGTCGCCGGCGCCACAAGAAGTGCAAGAGGGTCCCCGGCCACGCGACAGTTGATCCCGGCCGCCCCTTGAGGAGAAGATGCCGTGACATTAGATAACTTGAACCCAAGATCTCCCCGTCCTCGAACCAGCCCAAGTCCACGCACCAGTCTGGAACTGCTCTCCACGTTCGAGGTTGTCGGTAGTAACCAAGGAGAAAAACAATGAAGCTTATTGCTTTGGCCCTTGTCGCTCTGTCGGCCTCGACGTTTCAGGCCACTGCACAATCGCAGCAGTCAGAGCAGGCAACGCAATCTGGAATTCGAGACTCCCGCGATCGACTGCAGCGCGAAAAGCTCGACACTCCCGCCATGACGCCCACTCGCCCGCCAATCAGCAGCCCCAATCGGGTTAGCAGGGAGAAGCGGAGCAGCGAGCAGAGGGATCCGCAAGCGGGCGGCGACAAGAACTGAGCGGATTGCGGGCCGTTCATCACTAAAGGCTGCGTAATCTGGGCGAAAGCGGCCACCGATTCTGGCGCAATCCGGCCACCCATTCTGATCGAAGTCGGCCAGCCCCTTTTAGGGTGGGCCTGAGGCTCTCGCTGTCGGCGAACGAACGCGGCAGGCGGCCCGTTTTGCGGTGACGCAAGGGAGGCCCGATGCCCGCCGAGAGAGCGCCGGATCGCGCTCGCCATCGGCCTCAGCCGATCGACCATCAGCGATTACCTGAAGCGTGCGGGGAACGCCGGCATCGTCTGGCCGGTGGCGGGCCGAGACCGGGGCAGTGTGCTATACGGCCAGGTCGAGTTATCGCCTTCGGCGCTACCACTGGTATCGCACGCCAACCCTTCCCCCGGCACCAACTACCTCACGACCCGATCCAAGACTACCGTGTCGCACGTCGCCCTCAACGTAGGACGATAGGCCTTTGCCTAAGTCGAAGTTGAACTTCAAGATAGCCTGTTCGAAGAGCTTTCCTTCGTCGTTGGGAGCTACCGGCAGGCCGACAATGGCCACGGTTCCGCCATCAATGACGACGTCACTGTAGAGCAAGCCTGTCAATGACGGCTCAATAGTTACGCCGCCCCAGTTGAACGACTGGCCGACGCGCAGGCCACCCTGCACGCGAATAGTATGACCATCAAGAGCGTCTTGGCCGTCGCCCCAGCGAGAGACCGTGTAGACCACTCCAACGGTCGGCTCGACCCAGCCACCCACGCTCGGGGGCGCATACCATTTATAGTTGAGATTGGCCGCAGTTACGTAGTTTGTCAGGCCAGCGGAGAACGTGGGCAGTATGGATGTTTGATCAACATCCAAGAAATCGGCCTTGGCGTTGAAGTCGACTGAGAACCCCCCGCTGACGTAGACTCCATAGACGCCCACCGATGGACCGCTGACGTCAGTTTTTGCAAGGCCGTCGGCGCTCTTAATGCGGGCATCCGTGAAGCCCGAAAGGACCCCGAATACAAATGCGTCCTGGGCTGAAAACACCCTATTGGAGGTGTAATCGACCCCACCTATCGCTCCCCCGGTGTTGCTGGTACGGCCGTCCAGGAAGCCGAGGTTGGAATCGCGGTTCTCGTGATCAGCGAAACCTGTCACCCATACAGCGAAGGGCCTTGAGGGGGGTTGATATGAGCGAGTTGCGCCCATTTTCTGACTGTCAAAATCCTCGCCAGAGCTCACGCCTAGACCCTGCGGCTGCGCCAGATTTTGTTGGGAGGTACCTCTTCGTTGGATTCGATCTCGGATACTTCTGATCTGGGTCTGGATCACTATTCCAGATACGTGTGATAGCGCTGTCGCAACTGCAGGGAGCGCTTGGCGGGCTTGTAATGAACTGAGGACGCTCGTCGTCTGGAACACCGTAGTAGGGATGGCTGTGCCAGGAACACACGCGATGCTAACAAAGGTTGGGTCGATATAAACAGCTCGGGTCCCCGCAGGACACGGCGCTGCGGTGATCGGGCTCCCCGCAGCGACCGAAATTGCTCTTGCAACAACTAAACAATCAGTGGCCGTAAGCCCACTACAAGCCCATGCCTGTCCCTTTAGCTCAGGCTGCCGCCACCTGATTTGATCCGAACCATCGGCACCGCCTCGTGTCGTCGATGATGTTTCGCATCGTCATCGG
>Ga0247727_10000543_pt1 | contig 92121 bp, 89 predicted proteins | sample WisWelCaveWW1625_FD_202498 | JGI IMG/M metagenome (GOLD analysis project Ga0247727, IMG submission 202498) | Biofilm microbial communities from Wishing Well Cave, Virginia, United States - WW16-25 | ecosystem: Environmental > Aquatic > Deep subsurface > Groundwater > Cave microbial mat | place... | reverse complement strand
CTGGACGGTGCGCGGAGCTAATACTATCCTCGCCTTACGTTCTTGCCGCCTCAGCGGCCGATTCGAGGACTACTGGGAGTCCCGATCATTTGCCGCCTGACTGCCCACATTTATGTCGCGCACCCGTTGAGAGGCGCCTGCGGTAAGATTGCTTGGTGGAGTTCGAATGGGATGCCGCCAAGGCAGCCTCGAACTTGACCAAGCATGGCGTCAGCTTTGCGGAGGCGATGACAGTATTCGGCGACCCGCTCGAAGTGATGATCCCCGATCCAGCCCACTCCGAGGCGGAGTTGCGATTCGTCAGTATCGGTCTTTCTGAAGCCGGTCGCTTGCTGGTCGTCGCCTACACGGAACGCGACCAGCGCATTCGAACCATCACCGCGCGGGAGGCCGTGCCGAGGGAGCGAAGACAGTATGAGTCAAAAGGTCAATCTTGACACGGACGAAGACCTCCTGCCGGAGTACGACTTCGCTCACGGTGTGCGAGGGAAGCATCACGACGCCTACAAGGCGGGAACAAACGTCATTTTTCTGGAACCTGATCTCGCCAAGGTATTCAAGGATTCGGCCTCCGTCAACCGAGTGCTGCGGCTGATTCTGAATGTGGCTAAGGAGAGCGTCCCGACGAATAGGCCGGCGCGCGGACGATTTGGAAAGGGCAAGTAGGCCGCGCGGCGCCGGCCAGGCCAGCCGATTCCTCTTATCGCATCGAAAAAGTCTCCCCCAGATACACGCGGCGCACTTCCGGGTCTCGGCCCAGCTCGCCGGGCGCGCCGGCGCGGAAGATCCGCCCGTTGTGGATGATATAGGCGCGGTCCGTGACCGTCAGCGTCTCTCGCACGTTGTGATCGGTGATCAGGATCCCGATGCCGGACCGCTTGAGCTCGGAGATAATCCGCTGCAGCTCCAGCACCTGCTTGGGATCGATGCCCGAGAAGGGCTCGTCGAGCAAGAGAAACTGCGGCGAGATCACCAGCGACCGCGCGATCTCCACGCGGCGCCGCTCGCCGCCGGAAAGCTGATAGGCCTTGTTGTGCCGCACCGCCTCCAGGCCCAGTTGCTCGATCAGCTCCTCGAGGCGCTCGCGGCGCTCGTGCTCTTCGAGCCCCAGCGTCTCCAGGATCGCCAGCAGGTTCTCCTCCACCGTCAGCTTGCGGAACACGGAGGGCTCCTGCGGCAGATAGCTGATGCCCCGCCGCGCGCGCTGGTACATGGGCACGTCGGTGATGTCGTCGTCGTTGAGCAGCACGCGGCCGGCGTCGGCGCGGATCAGCCCCACGATCACGTAGAAGGAGGTGGTCTTGCCGGCGCCGTTGGGGCCCAGCAGGCCGACCACCTCGCCCAGGCTGACGGAGAGCGAAACATCGTCGACCACTTTTCGCCCGCCGTAGGTCTTACACAGGGATTCGGTGCGGAGAGTGCCCATGGAGGCCGTCGCGGCGGTCAGTTCCGCTTGAGCTTGTAGCGCGTCTGCGAGGGGGCTCCGGGCTGCCCGCTCACCAGCAGCCTATCATCGTTGAGATAGTAGGTCAATTCGGCCCCGCTGGTCGCGCCGCGGCCCGGCTGCTCGATCCGCGGGGCGCCGCCGCGCAACACCACGCGCTCCTCGCCGGCCAGATACTCCGCCTGCTCGGCCGATCCGCGCCGTCCGGCGGAGGTTCCCGCGAGCGGGTCCCGGGCTTCCCGAACCTCCGCGCCGCCCGATGCCAGGGCGCGCTCCAGGCGCGATTGCCCGGGCTTCACTTGCTGACGCGGCCGCAGGAACGCTTCCAGTTGCTGCGCGGTTACCGTCAGCCGCTCCCGCCGCAGGACGACGTTGCCGCGATAATGCGCCCGGCGATCCTGGTCGGAATAATCGAGCGAGTCGGCGGTGATGGTGACGGCCCGTGCCTGCGATCCGGGCGCCGCCTCTTCGACCAGCACGCTGACCACGCCGCCGCGCGCCGCCAGTGTCCGCGCGCCCCGATCGAGATGGATCTCCTCGCCCTGGATGCTGCTTGCCTCCTGCCACAACCGCGCCGCGCCGCGGTAATGCAGCAGCTTGCCGTTCTGCTCGGAGTCCATGGTGCGAGCCGTAGCCTGCACCGGCCGGTCGCTCACAAACAGTCCTTCCTCACCCCGCCCCCCGTCCCCCGTCCCCCGTCCCCCGGTCTTCCCGAGGTGCGTCGCCACGACATCGCCTTGCGCATGAAACTTGTCCTCCCGCTGTTCGAGGATCAGGATGTGCGCGGCGGTCTGGCCGCTTTCGTCCCAGACGCGCGCCGCGGTGTCGAGCGAAATGCGATCGGCGGGCAGATCGAAGCGGGCGCCGATGGAGCGCGCCTGGCGGGCGCCTTCCTGATAGCGGAAATTCGACCACTGCGTGAGCCGCGACATTTGCCCCGTCTGCGGATCGAAGGCGGCCTCCAGGCCGTCGCTCCATGTCAGCCGCGGCTGGCCCTTGGGGAGCGCCGCCGGAGGCTCGCTGCGCAGGTGGACCTGGCCGATCGCCCGCAGCGTCTCCAAACGATTGCCTTGCCGATACCGTGCGGTCACCCGGTCGGCGGTCAGCAGGCGCCGCCACTGCGCCGGCTGCTGCGGCAGAAACTCCAGGCGCGCCGGGGTCATGGTCTCGAGCAGTTCGACTTCCTCGCCGCCCGGCCGCATGACGAGCTTGATCCCCTCCGCCGTCAGGACGCGGCTCTCCGGCTGGGCTGGCTTGGCCGCCGGAACGCTTTCGACGCGCGCCTGCTCCATCACGTAAGCCGTCGTGAGGTGGCTCTCGGCGGCGCCGGCCGGCGTCACGAACTCGAGGTTCATCCGATTGCCGGACGCCTTGGTCGAGCCGCTCGGCGACTCCGATAACAGCTCGGCCGCGCCCACCCCGGCGGCCGCCGCCACCGTTTGCGCGGCGGTGAACTTCACCTCCATCCAGTCGGCCCCGAATCGAACCTGGCGCCCCGAGCCGCGCGTCCAGCCCTGCCCTTGTTGCGCCTCGACGCGCGTCAGCCGGCCTTGGTCGAGAAACACCGTCGCCGCTCCGGCCTTCACACCCTGGTCGCCGCGCTCCAGGGTCGACCACGGCTTCAGCTCCACCTTTTGCTCCGCCTCGTAGTAGTGCAGCTCGCCGGCGCGAATCTTCATCGGGGCGCCGGAGGCCGGGTGGCTCGCCACCTCCACGTCGCTCTTCATCCACAGGTAGCGCCGGGCGGAGTCATACGCGGCGCCGGTGGAACGTCCCTCGCCGTTCTCGAACTGAAACTGCGCCGGGCGCTCGGTCGAGCTGATGCCCGTCTGGTTGTCGTAAGCCAGCCCCGAAGTGCGAATCTCGACGTAGCGTTTGCCCGGGACCGGCGCGCCTTTCGCCGGAAGCCCCAGCACGATCGTCACCTCGCCGTCGCTGTAGAGCCTCTCGGCCGGCTGGTCGAACTCGGCCTTGCTGCTGCGCACGCGGTCGTAGGTCTCGCCGCTCTTGCTGAAGATCTTCAGCTCCACCGCGCCGAGCTCGAACCGCGTGGAGTCCTTGATCTGGCGAAAATCCCGGGCACGGACCTCGACCACCGCGCGGTCCTTGGAGCTCTGCGACCAGGACCAGTCGGTGGCGGCGGACCCGACGTCGGCGGGCAGCGGCGCTGGCCGCGCCGGCGCCAGCGCCAGGTTGCGCTTCTGGCTGGCGTAGTAGCCCGCCACGACCGCGGCGACGGTCGAGACCAGGGCGGCCAGCAGCGCGATTCGCGTCTTCCTCATGAGGCCCTATCTCCCATAATATCAAAGGGTTAGAGGCCAGGGGGCCAAATTTGGCCCTCCCGCCCGAATCTGTCTACAGCCTCGGCGACCAGCCGGTGACCCGCGGCGGTGAAGTGGTAGTCGTCGGAAAACAGGGGCCGCCAATCGGATTGTTGCAGAACCGGGTATAAATCAAGAAGAGGTATGCCGAGGCGCGAGCAGACTTCCGCCATCCGGCGCTGCGGCTTCAGCACGACGTGCAGTCCGCGCGCCCGGACGTTGTCTTCAAGCTGCGGCCGGTAGGGCGACATAATCACCGCCAGCCGCGCGTTACCATCCCGCAGCCGGTTGTTCATCGCCGCCAGGTGCTGTTCGAAAACTCCCCAGGAATCGTCCTGCCAGGCCGGCGCGACGTCGGGTTGATTCTCCCAGGGAAGCTCGCCCGGGCGATGACGAAACTGGAGCGCCGCCATGCGCAGCCGGAAGACTAGGTAACTGTGCCGCGCCAGCCGCCACAGGGGACCGTCGCCGGGCGGCAGCAGGGCGTGGCGGGCGTCCTCGGTGATCAGTAGCCGCTGCGCGGCGTCGAAGCGGTGCAGGAAGCGGTGATGGTCGTTCAGCGAGTACTGCAACAGAACCAGGTCGGGCGAGGTGGCGAGCAAGTCGCGCTCCAGCAAGCGCCGCTGCTGGTAGGTCGTATATCCGGGGATGGCCGCGTTGATCACCTCGGCCCGGCCGCGCAGCCGCTCACCTAAAATACCGACATAGCCGTCGGGCTGCGCCGACACGGAGTCTCCCAGCACGATCAGGCGCGCGATTCCGGGCTGCTTGGCCGGCGGGATTTCCGCGTGCCGGATTCCGAACGAGTTGATCTCGGGCAGCGCCGGATTGTAGCGGTAGCCCAGCTCCGGATCCGCGATCAGCGTGTTGCGCGTGCCGAGATCGGAGAACGGCGCCCTCGAGTCGATCACCGACCGCCACGCCGCGCGCGCGCCGCCCTCCACGCGCCACCGCACGGCGAATTCGGCCGCGCCGGCCAAAAGCAAGAGGCCGGCGACGTTGGCGACCGCCGCGAACAGGAGCTTCTTCATGCTATGCTCCGTGTGCTTGACGCGCCCAAGCGTCAATTCTACCCGAGGTGCCGTTATGTCGAAGACCTGGAAAGTGCTGTTGCCGGCTGCGCTGCTGGCCGGCGCGCTGGCCCAGCAGAACGCGGTTCCGCCGGAGCTCCCTTACAAGGTGGCCGCCGATTGGCCGCAATTGCCTCTCGGGATGAACCTTGGGGAGACCTCCGGAGTGGACACCGACTCGCGGGGACACGTCTACGTTTTCAATCGCGGCCAGCAGCCGATCGTGGAGCTCGACCCGGCCGGCAAGTTCGTCCGGGCGTGGGGCGAAGGGATGATCACGAGCGCCCACGGCCTGCGGGTCGATCGCGAAAACAACATCTGGGCGGTCGACGTCGCCGGCCACACGGTGCTGAAGATGAACCCGCAGGGGCGCGTGGTGATGGTGCTCGGGCGCCGCGGCACGGCCGGAGCGACGCAGACCAACTTCAACCGGCCGACGGATGTCGCTGTGGCCCCCAACGGCGATTTCTACGTCGCCGACGGCTACGGCAACTCCCGCGTGATGAAGTTCTCCAAGGACGGCAACTTCCTGCTGGAGTGGGGCAAGAAGGGCACGGCCCCCGGCGAGTTCAACCTGCCGCACACGGTGGCGCTGGATTCCCGAGGGCGCGTCTACGTCGGCGATCGCGAGAATCACCGCATCCAGATCTTCGACCCCAACGGCATGTTCCTGGCGGAGTGGAAACACGCCGGCTCGCCGTGGGGACTGGACATCACCCCCGACCAGCGGATCTTCATGGCCGACGGCTACAAAAACCAGGTGGTGCTGCTGAATCTCGAGGGCCAGATCCTGGGACGGCTGGGCGGGCCAGGCAAGCTCCCCGGACAGTTCGACTTCGCGCACGCTATCTCGGTCAGCAGCGCCGGCGACATCTATGTCGCGGAAATACTGAACTGGCGGGCGCAGAAGTTCGTCCGGCGGTGATCTGTGACAGAAACCTGACAATCGGCGGCGGGGCGGGCCGTTACAATCGGAATCACGCAGGTCTGACATGCGACTTGCTTCCCGGCACATGGTGTGGCTGGCGGCGGCGGTGCTGACGCCGTGCGTGGTGTTGACTGCCCTGACGCTGCGGCTGCTCGACCAGGAGCGGCAACTGGCGGCGCGGCGCGCGCGCGAGCCTGAGGAACGGCGGGTCGAGGACGCGCGCCGGGCATTGCTCGCGGCCATCGAGCCTCATCGGCTGGGCCAGACGCCGGAGCGACAGGTGGCGTTTCGCGGCGTGATCCGAGCGGGGCGCGTTGTGCTGGCCTGGGAGGGGCGCGCGCCGGCGCCGGAGCTCGCGCGGCTCGAGAAAGCGGTCCAGGCGCGCTCGGCCGCGGAGTTGCGCCGAATTGCGGCGCTCGGTTACGCGATCGCCGACGAGCACGGAGTGCCCCTGGCCGTCTATGCCATACCTCACGTGGCTGGCAGAGCGTCCGCGTTGAAGACGCTTGGAGCGCAGGTTCTCGCCGAGCCGCACGCTGTGTCGGCGACGGCGCTGCGCCTCATCGAATCCCTGGCGCGAGACAACCGCCTCGATGAAGTGGCGGCAGCGCTGCGAGGGGCCGCCGAAAACGCCGAGGCCGGCGAGCGGTTTCAAGCGGCGTATGCACAGCTGGGAGGCGTGGGCGCGGGCCGATGGCTCGCCTGGGGAACGCCGCTCTACCTGGTGGGTTTCGCGCCCAGTGCCAGGCCGGGAGAGCTGGCGTTCCGCGCGGTTCCGGCCGCGGCGGGACTATCGCTCGAGAAGGGTCAGCCGCTGGGCGAGCCGTTCGGAGCCCTGCGCATTGAGCTTCCGGAGCGAGCCGCCGAACCGGACGGATCGAGCCGGCCGCTGCTGATCGCGATGTTCGCGCTCACGGTGGGCCTGGCGCTGGCGGGAGGCGTCCTGCTGTGGCGAGATGCCCGGCGCGAGGTGGCGCTCGCCCAATTGCGGACGCAGTTCATCGCCAGCGTCTCGCACGAGCTGCGCACGCCGCTCACCGCCGTCCGCATGTTCATCGAAAGCTTGAAGATGAATCCCGATCTGGACGCGCCGACGCGCGCCGATTACCTCGACACCATGCTGCGGGAAACCGAGCGGCTGAGCCGGCTGGTGAACAACGTGCTCGAGTTCTCGCGCATCGAGCGCCATCAGAAAACGTACGCCCTGCGTCCGGTGGCGTTGCCGGACATGGTTCGCTCGGTTGTGTCGTCGTTCGGGCCGATGGTCGAGCAGGCCGGATACAAGCTCGAAACCGCAATCGACGAAGAAGTGGGTGAGGTGCAGGCCGATCCCGACATGGGCTACGATGCCGCTCCGTTCTTCAGCCCCGACGGAAGGTTCGTGTTTCTGTGCACGAGGGCTACCAGGGCGCCAGGGCCGGCGGAGCTGACCCGGATTGACCTTTCCACCGGTTCAGTCGAGTCCGCTGGACTGAGACTGACTGCGTTGGAATCCGTACAAGTGCACCCCTCGGGCCGAAAGATCTTCTTCCAGGTTGGACGGCAGCAGAACGAGATCTGGATCGCCGAGAACATCCTGCCGCGCAAGGAGCGCTGAGGTTTGTGGCCACGGGACCGCGGTCGCTTACGCCGCGTCCTTGCTTTCCACGGCCAGACGGAAGCCTAGACTCGAAAGCAGCGCGTCGATGCTCTGGATGCTGGGCTTCTCCCCGCCCTTGCCGCCCCGCTTCACTCCTCGCGCCTCAGCAACATTTCGGAGCGCTTTGAGAAACATCTGCATGTCGCCTTCCTCCAGCGCTGCGTTCAGATAGGCCCGCGCTTCCCTGGCGTTTCGCAGCGACCGAATCAGGTGTTCGTGGTAATCGACGCTCCTAGGCATCCCTGCGGCTCCTAAGAGTCCCCCCAATACATCTTAGCTCCAGGGCGGTCATCGCGGCGCGCGATCAGATCGATATGCTTTGGCGATACGTGCGTTCGGCGGGCAGGGCGGGTTGCTCGACGGTTTCCGACGTCGCTTCCTGCGTGGTGGCGGCGTCCGGACGCGGGACGGAAATTTTTCCGGCGTGGAATCCGAGCCAGAAAAACGCGCAGAACAGCGCCACCAGCAGACCCAACGCCGTTACAGTTTGACGGGTGGCCGATTTTGCTTCCTGGGGCATCGTGTTTCCCGGCACCATTCTGCCTTGCGGACGGCAGAGTGGAAATGGTAACCGGGTTACATTCTTCGCTGGTACGAAACCTCCACCGCGGCTGGAAGGGGGAGTACTAATCCGGCAGGACCCGTTCGGCCTCGACCAGATCCTCCGGGCGTCCGATGTCGCGCCACCAGCCGGCGATCGCGTAGTGCCGCACCGGCGCGCCGGCGGCCACCAGGGCGGCGACGGCGCTGGTCAGCTCGTACTCTCCGCGCCGGGACCGCTCGACGGCCGCCAAGTGGTCGAAGATCGACGGGCGGAAACAGTAGATCCCGGCGCTGTTCCAGTTCGTGGTCGAGGTTCCCTTGGGCGGTTTCTCGATGATTCGCGTGACGCGGTCGTCCTCGACGTAAACGGCCGCTCCCTGGCAGGGGTCCTCGACCCGTTTGACGGCCACGACCGCCTCGGCGCCCTCCAACCGCGCGGCCACCTCGCGGTAGACCACGGGGCCGGTCAGTATGTCTCCATACGACAAAAGAAAGCTCTCGCTGCCGGCGAAGTCCCGGGCGAGCAGCGCGGCGCGCGCGGTGCCGTCCGCCGCAAGCTGGCGGCGAAAGCGGATGCCGGGATGTCCGGCGAAATACTCCTCGACTTGCTCCGCGCGGTAGCCGGTGACGATGAAGATCTCCCGCAGGTCGGCCTCGCGGAGATTATTGACGAGGCGCGCCAGAATCGGACGCCCGCGGATCTCGATCATGGGTTTGGGACGCCGCTCGGTCAGCTCCTGCATGCGCGTGCCGCGCCCGGCGGCCAGGATGACCGCGCGCGCCAGCGTTGATTTCTTCACAGCATTGTGGGGCGGGCTTCAGCCCGCCGGGGACTTCAGTCCCCGCCAGGCCGGGCTAAAGCCCGGCCGCGGCCTAAAGGCCGCCCCACACCACACTAGCGCAACACCACGCCGCGCTCGTCGAGCAATTCGCCGGTGGCTTGCAGCATGGCGAGGCGGTTGCGGCGGAAGGCGATCGACTGCGACAGCACCTCGCTCTCGGCGGTGGTCAGGTCCTGCTGGGCCTGCAACACGAAGAACGCCTGCACCACGCCCAGCTCATATTTCTGCTGCTCGGCGGCCAGGCGTTTCTGGGCGAAATCGCGGGCCACGGCGGCCTGCTTGACGCCGGCGCGGCTCTGCTCGACGCCGCTGATGGCGTTGAGCACCTCCAGCCGGATGCGCTGCTCGAGCCCGCGCTGCGCCAGCGCGTCGCGCCGCTTGCTCACCACGGCGTCGGAGAGGTCGGAGGCGGCCCGCCGGTCCCGCAGCGGCAGACGCAAGTTCAGAGTGAACCCGTAGATCGGAAACCGGAAGTGGAAGAGCTGGTCGAGGGAGTCCCCGAAACCGCCGGGGATCAGCGTAGTCGTGGAAGTGCCGCCGGTGCCCGGGAACGCTCGCTGGAAGAAATTGCCGCCGCGCCCCTGCGAGGTGTAGTTGGCGCCGAGGGAGAGGTCGGGCCGCAGCGCGTTGGTGGCCTGCTGGATCTGCAAGTCGATGACGTCGGTGTTGAAACGGGAGCCCTCCATTTCCGGGCGCAGACGCAGGGCCCGCGTAACGGCGTCTTCCGGCTCGACCGCCTGCCCTTCGCTCGGCGGCATCACCGTCTCGGTGAGCTCCAGCGGGAGCTTGCGGAATTCCGGGTGCAGGTCGGCGCCGATCCAGCGCCGCAAGGCGTCTTCGCGCTGCTTGAGCCGGTAGCTGGCCTGCGTTACGGCGACCTGCGCGGCGGCGTGCTGCTGCTGCGGCTGGAAGATGTCGAGCGGCGAGATGGCCCCCAGCTCGAGCTCGCGCGTGGAGCGCTTCAGAAACGCCTCCGACAGCTCAAGCGCTTTCTCGCGCACCCGCAGCGTTTCGCGCGCGTCGATGACGTCCCAGTAGCCGTTCTCGGCCTGCGTCAGCAGGTCGGTCACGCGCTGCCGCAGATCGGTCCCGGTCACGCGCAGGCGCGAGCGGGCCATCAGGATCGGGACGCGGTTGATGAACATCCCGCGGTTGCGCAACAGCGGCTGCGTCACGTTGAACTGCAAGTTGGTCTGGATGCTGGGGTTGAAGTTGGTGAACTGGCTGTTGTTGGCGGTCTTGTTGCCGAAAAACCCGACGGTATACTGCGTGCCGCTCTCCATGGTCTGCGTGTAGGAGAAGTTGGCGCGCTGGGAGAGATTTCCCAGCACCGCCGCGCCGGCCAGCAGGTCGTTCGACGGGGTGCTGGAGCGGCTGTTATTGAAGGAGGCCTGGAAGGTTGGGTCGAAGGGAGCGAAGGCGCGCTGGATGGCGTTCTGCGCCGTCAGCAGGGTGAGCTTCTGGATGGCGACGTCGGTGTTGTTGGCCATCACCAGCTCGATGTAGGAGCGCAGCGAGAGCTCCAGGCGCCCGCCGGCGGCGAAGTCCTCCAGCCGCAGCAGCGGCGGCGTCTCAACCTGCAGCGGCGGCTTGGTCCACTGCTGGCGGAAGTAGTCGCGACTCGGAAAGCGCGCGTCCTGCGCCAGCGCGGACGCCGACAAAACCACAATCAGAATCAACAATCGTGAAAGCATATAATTTCTCGCTGGAAAAGTCAGAAGTCAGAAGTCAGGAGTCAGAAGTCAGAATCTAGCGACCCCGCCGGCGGGCCGAGATTCTGACTTCTGACTCCTGACTTCTGTCTTCTTCTTACTCGTACCTCATGGCCTCAATGGGATCGAGCTTGGCTGCCTCGACGGCCGGATAGATGCCGAACAGCAATCCGATGAACACCGAGACGCCGAAGGCCACCACGATCGAAACCGCCGTCACCAGCGTCGACCAGCCGGCGATGAGCGCGATGACGCGCGAGCCGCTGAAGCCGGCGGCGATGCCGATCAGGCCGCCGACGATCGAGATGAGCACGGCCTCGATGAGGAACTGGCGGATGATGTCGGCCTGGCGCGCCCCGATCGCCCGCCGGATGCCGATCTCGCGGGTGCGCTCCAGAACGGTCGCCAGCATGATATTCATGATGCCGATGCCGCCCACCAGCAGCGAGATTCCGGCGATGCAAATCATCACCACCTCGAAGATGAACTGCGTGCGGCGCCGCTCCTCGAGCAGCCCGGCCGGCACCACCACGGAAAAATCTCCGGCGTCCTTGTGGGTCGCCGTGAGCATGGCGCGAACCACTTCCGCCGTCTCGATGGAGTTCACGTTGGGCGCCACGCGAATGAAGATCCCGTCGATCTCGTCTTTGAGGTAGCTGTTGGAGTCCTCGAACCGGCGCATCACGGTGTTGAGCGGCGCCACCACCTGGTTGTTGCGATCGGTCGCCTCCAGGCCCGCTACGTCGGAGTCGGCGGTGGCCTGCGGCGCCATCACGCCGATCACCTGGAGCCAGGTATCGTTGAGCTTGATCCAGCCGCCCACGGCGTCCCCGTAGCCGAGCAGGTTGACCTTGGCCTTCTCCCCCAGGACGCACACGGCGGCCGAGGCGGTGTTCTCCTCTTCATTGAAAAAGCGCCCGGCCACCAGCTTCAGGCTGTAGATCTGCGGGTAAGTCGCCGCCACCCCGATCAGGTGCGGCAGCTCCTGGCTGACTTTTGGAAATACTTTGGCGGGCTTGAAGCGCTTGCGCGGGGACATGGCCACCACGCCCTGCACGTTGGTCTCGAGGGACCGGAAATCGCGGAAGCTCAGTCCTGATGAGACACGCCGCACGGTCTGGAGGGCGGCGAAGTCGGTGGCCTCGTGGGCCTCGACGATGATGTTGTTCACCCCCAGCAGCTCGATGAACTGCAGCATCTGCTCCTGGGCGCCGGCGGTGATCGACAGCATGGCCACGACGGCGCCCACGCCGAAGATCATCCCCAGCATGGTCAGAAGCGACCGCAGCTTGTGGACGAACAGGCTGCTCAGCCCCATCCACAGGTCCGGCCAAAAACTCGCGAGCAAACTCAGCATGGTTTCATCGTCACCGGCAGCGAAGCCGCGGCGCCGCTAGGGGCCAGGCCGTCCCGCTCCCGCCCCCGACCCGGGCAGGACGGGCTGCTGGCCTCCCGCCGGGGCCTTGTCTTTTTTGGGCCGCGCCGAGGCGCTCACCTGCGGGTCTTCGAGCGCGATCCACTCTCCCTCGCGCAGCCCCTCCAGAACGACGGCTTGCGATTCGGTGCGCTTGCCCAGCTTCACGGTGCGCTGCTCGAAAGTCGCCCCGGTTCGTACGTAGACCACCTTCTTGCCCTCTTTGTCGAAAACGCCCTGTTGGGGCACGTAAACCGCGTTGGCAACTTTCTCGACGATGATGTCGGCCTCGGCGAGCAAGCCGGGCCGGAGCAAGAGGTCCATCAGGGAACCGTCATCGGGCGGGGGCGGCAGCTCGGCCTTTTCCCGCTCTTCGGCCGTGAACGGCTGGCCGCCGCCGCTCTGGCGGAGGGAAAGCGAACCCATGTCGGCGTCCTCGTCGCGGCCGGGGCCGCCACGGCCTCCGCGCGGGCCGCCTTCGAACGGCACGAACGCCGGTCCGCCCTGGGCGCCGCGCGCCCCGCGGTCGCGCCCGCCGGGGCCGCCAGGCGCCATCTGCGGGCCCCCAGCGCCGCCCATTTTCTCTCGCATCTGCGCGAACAGCTTCTGGCGCTCCTCCTGGGGGATGTCCTGCATATTACGACCACCTAGAGCCTGCTGCATGGCCTGGCGCAGCCGCTGGCGATCCTCGTCGGACCCCTGGGCGCCGCCGCCCGGGCCGCGGTCCCCCGGCTCGCGCGGGCCTCCGCCGCCCTGGCGAGGTCCCCGGCGCTCGCCGTCCGGCGCTCCTTCCCGACCGCCTCGCCCCTGCCTCCCCGCCATCATCTCGGGCATTGGCGCCGCTGGAGTAGCGGCCGCGGCGAACTGCTTAGCGTTTTCCTTCGCCGTCGCCAGAATCCGCTCGATCTGCGCGGGAGCCCCTCCCGCTAGCGCCAGCAGTTCTTTCATCTCTACGGCAAAGAAACAATCGAACCGCTTCACCGGGTCGCTCGAAAAGAAGCTGGAGCTGGCCGTCGCGCTCAGGGACTTGATTTTGGCCGGCACGATCTGTCCGGGCAGGGCGTCGAGGCGGAGGAGCACTTCCTGGCCCTCCTGCAAGCTGGCCCGCTCGATCTCACTGACCCGGGCGAATACCTCAAGCTCCGACAGATCCAGGATCTCCGCGATGGTCGATCCCGGCGAAACCTGGTCGCCTTCCCGGATATCGGGCATCTGCATCCCGCCCGTAAAGCCCCTTCCCTCGGAGCGGTTCTGCTGGATCGCCACCAGCCCGGTAATGGGCGCCAGCAGGCGGGTCTGATCGAGCCGCGTCTTGGTGCGATTCAGCTCCAGCTGCTCTTTCCGCCTCTGCTCCCGCAGCACGGCCAGCTCCGCCTCGCCCTGCACCAGACGCGACTTCACGTCTTCTTCCAGCTTGGCCAGCGTGCGCTTGGCTTCTTCGAGGCTCAAGACGTTCTTGCGAGCGTCGATGGTCGAGATCAGCTCGTTACGCTTGACTTCGAGCTCGGCCCGCCGCACCGCGAAGCGCGCGCGCAGCAGGTCCACCTGGTCCTGGCTGCGGCGAATCTTCTGCTCAGCCTCCGCTTTTTTAATGCGCTCCTCGATCTGCGCCACTTCGAGCGCGTCGTCCTCCAGGGTAGACTGCAGCTCCGAATCGTCGAACTCGACGATAAGGTCCTTGCGCCGGGCCATATCCCCGGTGACGGCCAGGCGCGTAACCTGCGTGGTGCGGCCCAGGTTGGGCGCCGTCAGCGTGACCGTGCGAACGGCGCGCAACTCCCCGCGCACGTAGCTCCGCACCACCAGATCGCCCCGCCGGACCTGGGCCACCGGAAACTCCTGCTTGCGCTCGGGCAGCCGCTGGACCAGGTAATACCCAGCGCCCGCGGTGGCCGCCACCGCCAACAACACGATCAGTCGAACCAGAGTGACTCGCATGTTTTTCCTAACGACCCAGTTTTTTCTTGGCCGCCTCTTCGGGATTCTCGAGGGCCACCGCTTGGCCCTCCGACAACCCGCTCAGCACCAGCAGCTCTCGCCCGTTCCGCTGGCCGGCCTGAATCTGCTGCCGCCTGTAGCGCCCGCCTTCCCGGACGAACACCGTCAACTGCCCGCCCATTTCAAAGCTGGCCTGCACCGGGATGGCCAGCACGCTGTCCTGGCGGTCGATGACGATCTCCGTGGTCGCGCTCATCCCCGGGCGCAGGCGCGGGTCCAGCTTGGCCAGCGCGATGCGGGCCGGGAAATTCCTCTCCGGAGGAAACGATCGAAACGCCACCACCGCAATGGGGCTGATCCACTCCAGCGTGCCGTCCATCTCCAGGTCGGGCACCGCGTCCACCCGCACTTTGGCCGCCTGACCGATCTTGAGAGTCCCCCGATCCACTTCTTCGATCCGCACCTCCACGTGCATATGCGAGAGGTCCGGAATCTCGAGAATCGCGGCGCCCGTAAAGGTTCGGTCGCCGGCCTTGAAAGGAGGGTTGGCCTGTCCTTCGCCTCCGGAGCGGGAATTGGGCAGGATGGTCACCATGCCGTCGGCCGGCGCGCGGAGCGCCATGTTCTCGAGATACCCCTTGGCGCGATCCATGTCTCCCACGGTGCGATCGCGGCGCCGCGCCAGGCGCGTCAGCTCCGCCTGTTGCACCTGCTGGTGGGCTTCCATGGCGCCCTTGGTTTTGGCTCGTTCGCCTTCCGCGATGGACACGTCGATGCGGTTTTTGGCGCCCTGTATCTCCGAGAGGATCTCTTGCTTGCTGGCTTCCAGGCGCGCCCGCTCCAGGTTGTACTCGGTCTGCATGAGGAGCGTGGCGTCCTGCTCGTTGACGATGCGATGCTGCGCCTGCGCCTGCACGATCTCGCTGTCGACGCGGCGAACCTCGGATTGGCGCTCCAGGAAGACCTGTTCTTGCGTGGCGGGATCGAACTCCACCGCCACCTCGCCGGCCTTGATGATCTTGCCGGCCTCCGCCAGCCGCACAATCCGCGACTCCGGCGACCGCGGCGCCGCGATCACCGTCGAGCGGCTGCTGCGCATCTCGCCGCGCGCGCGCACGCTGATCACAAACTCGCCCCGCTCGACGCGGGCCAGGGGAACTTCGACCGCCGCCGGGCCGCTCAGCCGCCGCGCTCCCCACACCCCGCCTCCGCCCAATACCGTGACGGCCAGCGCTCCGCCGGCCCACTTCCGCCACTTACCCGAGCTGTGATTCTTGGCCATTGCCGCGGCTACTTCGCCGGCGTGGAAGGCTTCTCGAGCGCCACTTCCTCGCCCGCCGTTAAACCCTTGCGTATCGACGCCTGGTCGTTGCTGGTCAAGCCGACTTCCACCTGCCGTCTCTCCCAGGACCCTGACGCGCCGCGCACCTGAACATAGAACTTGTCCTGGTCCTGCTCGATGGCCGCTCGCGGCACGATCACGCCCTTGGCGTCATCGAGGATCACCGAGGCGCTGGCCGACAAATCCGGGATGATGCGCGGGTCCTGCGTCTCGATGCTCAAGCGCACCGGGATCTGCTTTACGTAGCGTTCCCCGCCGCCGCCGCCCGGCCCGCGGCCGGGGCCGCCACGGCCCCCCATCCCTCCTCCGCCGCTGGTCGCCATGGCCCCAATGGCCAGGACCTTCCCTTCAGCCACCAGGCTGGGGTAGGCGTCGATTCGAATCTCCGCTCGCTGGCCCATCCGCAGCTGCTGGCTGTCGGCTTGGTTGATCACGGCATTCATCACCATCGCCGAGGGGTTGACAATCTGCGCGAAGTTCGCCCCGGGGTTGACCTGCTCGCCTTCCTGAGCCTGCGTCATCACGCCGCCGCTGCGAAACATCGGCTGCAGCACCACGATGCCGTCAATCGGCGACCGCATCAGCATCCGTTCGGCGTTGATCTCCGCCCGCGTCTTGGACAGCTTGGCCTGGTCGCGTTGGATCTCCAGCGTTCGGATGTCCGCCTGGTGGGACTCCGCCAGCAGCTTGATTTCTTCCGACAGTTGCTTGTGCCGCGCTACGGCTTCTTCGTAAGCCAGCTTCAGCTTCTCGGCCTCGATTTCGGATCGCACTTCGGCCGTCTTCAGGTCCAGTCGCGCCTTGTCGACGTCGGCCTTGGCCCGCCGTAAGTTCTGCTCGGCCGTGTCCCGCAGGATGGCGAGCTCCGCCTTGCGCTTCACGATGTCGGCTTCGTTCTGCAGCACCACGGATTGCTGCTCTTCAATGGTCTGCAGCATCGTCTGGCGGTCGAACTCGGCTACCACTTCTCCCTTGGTTACCGGTCCGCCCGGCTTGGCCAGCTTAATGAGGGTCAGGCTCCCTTCGCCGAACCCGCCGCGGTCCCCGCCCCCGCCCCCGCCGAAGGAGCGCCCTTGCATACGGGGCGCCACCATGGCCGCGAACTCCTTGGCCCCAATTGTGCCGCCCAAGCGGAGGGTCCGCCGGAGATCCCCGGTTGTAACTTTGGCGGTGCGAGTTCCGGCGGCACCCGCCAGGGCCCGGCCCCCGGATTGCCGCAGGGCGAAATACCCGGCAGCGCCCACCGCCGCTAGCGCCAATGCCACGAAAATGCCTTTTGACACGGTGTCTCCTAGCTCACACTACCCTTTTGGGCTCGCCAAGATTATAAGACGATTCGAGGCCTAGCGTTGGCTACCCCCTCCCGACAAAAAACGGCAGGCCTGCCCGGCCGCGCTAGAATAGAGCTGATGAGGCTGCTTCTTACGGCTGCGGCGGCCCTCGCCTTGGGCGCTGGGGCGGCCGACCAAAACCAGGTCCTGCGGGGCCGCATCCGCCAGCATGCCGGCAAGCCGCCGGTTCTCCAAACCGCTGACGGAAGGCCGTATGCCGTTTCGGGCGACGAGTTTACGCGCGGACAAATGGCCGATCCGAAACTTAACGGCCGCGAGATTGAGCTGGAGGGCCGGGCGAGCGGCCCCGGCGCCTTCGAGGCCGCCAGGATCTACACCCTCCGGGACGGCAAGCGGTTCCGCGTAACCTACTGGTGCGATATATGCGCCATCCGCACGCACATGCCGGGCCGCTGCATGTGCTGCCAGGCGGAAACCGAGCTGCAGGAGCTGCCGGTTCCGTGAGGCTCGCCGCGCCGCTTGCGGTCCTGATCGCCATGCCCGCCGCCGCCCAATACGCCGTCGAGCGCCGCCCGGTCGACGGCGTCGAAGTGATCCGGCTCGAGCAGCGGCGCGGGGAAATCTCGGTTTCGATCGCGCCTGCCGTCGGCAACATTGCCTTCGAGATGAAGGTCAACGGGAAGAACCTTTTCTGGTTCCCGTTTGCCTCGGTCGGCGAGTTCCGAGCCAAGCCGGCGCTCTGCGGCAACCCGCTGCTGGCGCCCTGGGCCAATCGCCTCGACGAAAACGCCTTCTACGCCAACGGCAAGAAGTACGCGCTGAACCCCGGGCTGGGCAACATCCGCCTGGACGGTTTCAAGCAGCCGATTCACGGACTGCTGCTGTTCGCCTCCGACTGGGAGGTGGTCGAAGCGCGAGCCGATGACCGGGGCGCCTGGGTGACGAGCCGCCTCGATTTCACGCGCCGGCCCGACTGGATGGCGCAGTTCCCGTTCGCGCACACCATCGAGATGACCTACCGTCTGCGCCAGGGAGCGCTCGAGGTGGCCACGCGCGTGACCAACACCGGCGCCGAAACGATGCCGCTGTCGCTGGGGTACCACCCGTATTTCCAGGTCCATGACGCTCCGCGCGACCAGTGGCGAGTCGGCCTGGCCGCCGCGAGCGAGTGGCTGCTCAACAAGCAGCTGACGCCCACCGGGCAGACTCGCCCCGTCCGAGAGCTCCTGCCCAACCCGGAGGCGGCGCCGCTCGAGGGCCTCGCGCTCGACAATGTTTTCGGGGACCTGGTGCGCGACAAGGACGGCCGGGCGACGTTCTGGGTGCAGGGGAAAACGCAAAAGATAGAAGTGATCTACGGGCCGAAGTATCCGGTGGCGGTGGTCTACGCGCCGATCGGCCAGAATCGCAACTTCATCTGCTTCGAGCCCATGACGGGCATTACGAATGCCTTCAACCTGGCCCACCGCGGGGTTTATCAGGCGCTGCAAACGATCCCGCCGGGCGGGGTCTGGCAGGAGAGTTTCTGGATCCGGGCGAGCGGGTTTTGAGGGCCCGGCGAAGTGCTGACGATTGTGCGACAATAGCACCATGGCGGCAGAACTTGCGCCTCTGGACTACTCCGAGAAAAACGCCGGGAGCGACCGAAAGACAAGAAACCAAGCGATCCTTCGTTTATTGAAAGATTGGCTGGATGATAAGTCAGGCTACGACGAACAGACCTGGCCGGCGCTAAAGGAAGCTATCGAACGGGATCGCCTCTCATCCCGACCCCGCTTCCGTGAATAAACCCATCGTTCTTGACACCGGACCGCTCGCCAGAATCTCGCATCCGCGCAGGAATCCGGACGCTGTCGCTTGGCTGCAACGGCTGCTGACTTCCGGAGATGAGATCATCGTTCCGGAAATCGCCGACTATGAAGTTCGCCGGGAATTGTTGCGCGCCGACAAGACACAGGGGCTTGCGCGTCTGGACCAGCTCAAGCTCCTCCTGATCTATTTGCCAATCGACACACCCACCATGCTGCGAGCGGCCGAGCTGTGGGCCGAAGCCAGAAAGCGAGGTCTGCCGACCGCTGATCCCAAGGAACTGGACGCGGACGTGATTCTGGCGGCCCAGGCCGAGCGAGCTGGCGGCGTCGTGGCAACAGAGAACGTGGGCCACCTCTCGAGGTTCGTAGAGGCGAAGGCTTGGCGGGAGATCTAGCCCCCTTCCTCGATCCGGGCGTCGGCTTCGCTGGCGATACTCATGCCGCCGGGCCGGATTGCGGCCCACCAATGCGCCGCTGATCCAACGGAGGATGTATCGCTCCTCGTGCTTACGCCAGTTCAACCCTCCGCTTCCTCGATCCAGGCGTCGGCTTCGATTTCGACGAGCATCTGGGGATCGATCAGCCGCTTCACCTCGACCATGCTGGTCGCCGGGCGGATCTGGCCGAAGAATTCCCCGTGGGCTTTGCCGATCTTTTCCCAGTCGTCGATGTTGGTGACGTACATGCGGGTGCGCACGACGTCCTGGAGCGACGCCCCGGCGGCCTGGAGCGCGCGCTGGATGTTGCGGATGGTCTGGACGGTTTGCGCGTAGGCGTCGCCGGGGCCGACGATCCGGCCGTCTTCTCCGGTCGCGGTGGTTCCCGAGACGTGCACGGCGCGGCCGATGCGGACGGCCCGCGAGTAGCCGACGATCGGCTCCCAGGGCGTGCCGCTCGCGATGTTCTTACGAGTACTCATAGCGCATGATGGGGCGCGACGGCGACCCTCGCGCCGCCTCGCGGAACCCCGCCTCGCGGAACGCGGCGACGGTGCCTGTCCAGGCGAAGGCGTCCGGCAAGCGGTCCTTGCGGGGCTCGACCGGGTAGCCCTCGACGAGGCGCGCGCCGCGCTTTTGGGCGTGCGCAACCGCGGCTTTCAGCAACGCCACCGAGACGCCCTTGCCACGGTATTGTCGCGACACAAAAAAGCACGGCACGCTCCAAACCGGCTGGGCGTCGATGCGTTTCAGCACGCGCGAGCGCTCCAGCACGGCGTAGGTCTCGCGCCGCTCGACCGCGCACCACCCCACCGGCCGGCCGTCGTCATACGCCAGCACGCCGGGGACGGCGCCCGAAGCGACGATCCGTCGGAAGGCCCGCTTGTTGCCGGGGCCCTTCTGGCGCTCCGACTCGGCGCGCGGCCGCCGCCACCACATGCACCAGCAGCCGCCGCACGCCCCCCGAGGGCCGAACAGCGCTTCGAGGTCGACCCAGCGGCCCGGCGTCAGAGCACGAAACTCGAGCCGCATCTCAGCTCGCCTTCGCCGCCGGCATCACCATGCTCTGGATGCGCGCGGCGAACGTCGCGTGCGCCTCCGGGTGCGCCCGGTTCAACCACAGCTGGAACTGGCCGGCTACCGTCTCGAGGTTCTTGAGCCAGTTGGGATTCTTGGCCATCTCGCGGAACGGGCCTATCAACAGCCGGACCCGCTCGTAGACCAGAAGGGCCTCGGTGTGACTCGCGAAGAACAGCTCCTGCTGCAACACGCCGCTGGTGATGAACGAGGCGACCATCTCCCAATAGCTGATTACCATCCGGAAATAGGCGTTAGGCTCGGATCCCTGTGGGCAGAGCGCATTGAATTCCTCGAGCGTGCGCGCCTGAAAATGCTGCGCGAACCACTTGCGGGCCTCGCGCATCTTCTCCTCGCGCCGCAGTTCGTACAGGCGCAGGACCAAGTTGACGTCATCGTAAGTTGCCACTCTCTCCATTTTTGCTCTCCTTTTACACGTCCCAAACCTCGACGCTGGTCGTGATCTCATGGCGCGGGATCAACGACGACCAGTAGGCGACGACCTCGTGTACGGCGGGCTTGCCCTCGCCGAATCCGGTCGCGGTGGGCGGGCCGTTCAGGACCAGCGGCACCAACTCGCGCGTGAACCGCTCCACCGCGTCGCGATCCGGCCCGCGAACGCCGATCCGCACCTGGATTTCCGGGGGATCCGCGGCGGCCGCGGCCGCCGGCCCGTGGCAAGCGTTGAGGCCCAGAAACTCGGTGTAGACCTCCTCGAACCCGAGCCCCAGCCGCGCCAGGCGCTCGCGAACGATGCGGTCGGCCGCCTCCGCCTTCTCCCGCGCCTGCGGCCAACTGTAGACCAGCGTCCCGATGGCCTTCCAGCCGGCGGAGTAGCTCACCGAAGTTTTCAGAAACGGCGTGCGCGGCCCGCCGCGAATGCCGCTGACCTCGACGCGATCCGCTCCGGCGTCGCGCAACTGGATCGAGGTGAAGTCGGCGATGCAGTCCGGCGTGATGTACTCGCGCGGATTCCCCAGCTCGTACAGCAATTGCTCCTTGACGACGGCGGCGGAGACGCGGCCGCCGGTTCCGGCGTGCTTGGTGACGGCGAAACTCCCGTCGGGCCGCGCTTCGACGATCGGGTAGCCGATATTCGCCATGTCGGGAATGGACTGCCACTCGACCTGGCAGTTGCCCCCGGTGGTCTGCGCGCCGCACTCGATGATATGCCCGGCGATGGTCCCGGCGGCGAGCCGGTTCCAATCCTGCTCGCCCCAACCAAACTCGTGGACCATGGGGGCCAGGGTGAGCGCCGTATCGGTGGAGCGCCCGGCGATGACGACTTGCGCTCCAGTCCGCAGCGCCTCCGCCAGAGGAAACGCCCCGAGGTAGGCATTGGCGCTGAGCACGCGGGAGCGGATCGTCGCGAGCGGCTCGCCCGTGTCGAGGTCGCGCATCTCGAGGCCGCGCGCCAGCATATCGTCGAGGCGGTCGAAGATGTCGTCCCCGGTAACGACCGCCACTTTGGCGGCGCGAACCCCGGCGGCGCGGGCGGCCTCGACGACGGCCTCGGCGCAGGCCCGCGGGTTGACGCCGCCGGCGTTCGCGATCACTCGCGTCTCACCCAGCTTGGGAAAGAGCTTGCCCATCAATGAGACAAAGTCCCGCGCGTAACCCTGCCGCGGATTCGCCCGCTTCTGCTTTTGCAGGATCGACATGGTGATCTCGGCCAGGTAGTCGAGCGCCAGGTAGTCGATGGGTCCCTGCTCGACCTGGCGGATCGGCGCCTCCAGCCAGTCGCCCCAGAAACCCTGGCCGTTGGCGATGCGCACCGCGGATCTCATGTCAGGAGGCGCCTCTAGAGCACGCCGGGGAAAAACCATGAAACCGCCGATGCACGCCGATACACGCCGATAACTTCCCGGCTCCATCTGCGTTCATCTGCGTGCATCTGCGGTTCCATGGGTTTTCCAGGGCCACGCTATCGAAGCCAGACCCACGCCAGCCACAGCGCGAGCAGCGCGGCGGCGGCCGCGGGAACGATCCATCGAAGCGCCTGCGCGCGGCCGGCGGCCATCCGGGCAGAGCCGGTGAGCCGGATCGAGGCCACGACCTTTTTTTGCATCTCCACCGGCAGCCGCGCGATGGCCTGGAAGATCTGCTGGCGGCCCTTCTCGTCGGCGATCAGAATCGTCTCGGAATCGGGGCCCTGGATGGCCTTGCGCAGCTTCTCGCGGATTTCCGGCGGCACTTCCTCGAGCGAGCGGAAAACCAGGTTGCTGTCGCCGACCGCGGCGCGCACCGTCGAGGTCTTCACCACCAGACGCTTCGACTCCGCCATGGCGCTATCCCGCCGCCGGCAGCGCCAGCCCCTGGGCTGCCGTCTTCAATTCGTGCCGCCGCGCAAACTCCAGCACCACCTCGATGAATCCCAGCGCCGCCTTCGACAGCGGCTTGTCGCGGCGGTAGATCAATCCGAGCGTCCGCAGCATCGGCACCGGCGCCAGCGGAACGTCCTTCAGCTTGCGCGCCTGGAGCTCCTCGCGCGCGTTGCTCACCGCCATGAAAGCGATGCCCAGCCCCGCCATCACGAACCGCTTGATCATCTCGCTCGATTCGAGCTCCATCGAGACGCGGACGCGGTTCTCGACCGGCTCGAGGAACTGATCGATCAGCGCGCGCGTCCGCCCGATCTTGGGCAGCAGCAGCGGGTGCTCGACCGCTTCCGGCGCGCTCGCCGACTTCGCCTTGGCCAGCGGGTGCGACGGCGGCACGAGCAAACGGATCTCGTCGCTGTAAATCCTGACGATCTCGAGCTTCCGCTCCTGGATGGGTAGCTGCGTCACGGCGAAGTCCACGACGTTCTCAAGCACCGACTGCACGGCGCGCGCCCCGTAGGCCCGCGTCACTTGCAGTTGCACCTCCGGGAAACGTTTCTTGTAGCTCGAAAACACCTCGGGCAGGACCTGGATGCAGGTGGCCTCGTTGGCCGCGATCACCAGCTCGCCCTTGGGGATGCGGTCGAGCTCGGCCACCGCCTCGATCGCCCGCCGCCGGACGTCCAGCAACTGCTGGGCGTACTCCGTGAAGATCTTACCCGCCGTGGTGAGCGAAATGCGGCTGCCGAATCGCTCGAACAGCGCCGTGCCCAGCTCCTGCTCCATCTGGCGGATCTGCGCGCTGATGGCCGGCTGGGTGCGAAAACAGGTCTGCGCCGCCCGCGAAAAACTCTTCAGCCGGACGATCTCGAGGAAGGTGTGGAGCTGGTCAAAATCCATGGCCGGGCATCGAAAATATAAATACCGCTGATAGAAATTATCGATTTCCTTTCGGGCATCGAAGCTTGTCTAATGGACTCCATCGCCCCCGGGGTGGTGCGGCGGAAGCGGTGGGGATACCGCAACCACGACGGGCTCGCCCTCCCGCCGTAGCGGTGAGACTGGCGGGCCAGCCGCACCTCTCGCCGGGGCTTGCCAAACAGGGCGCACCAATTATAGCATCGACTGGGAGACTCAAAAATGCGCGTCCTCTTGTGCCTCGTTGTGTATTGCGGAGTTGCTGCCGCTCAGAGCGCCGCAGTCGCTCGCGGCAAGTACCTGGTCGAAGGAGCGGGCGGCTGCGCGTATTGTCATACGCCCAAGCTCGACAGCGGCGAGCTCGACAAATCCAAATGGATGAAGGGCGCGGTGATGGAGTTCGCGCCGCTGAAGCCGATTAAGGACTGGCACAAAACCTCCCCGGACCTGACGCCCTCCGGAACGCTCTTCAAGAAGTGGGGCGTGGAGGGCCTGCTGAAGTTCCTGGAGACGGGCAAGACGCCGAAGGATACCTACCCGGGTCCGCCGATGCCGCCCTACCGCTACACGCGCGAGGACGCGGCGGCGATCGTGGAGTATCTGAAGACGCTGCCGTAGGGCATTGGGTGATTTGGCGATTTGGCGATTGTCTGAGCACGCGCGATTGGGAGGTCTTCTTGGGCAGGTAGCTTGCAGCGGCGCCATCATGCCAGAGATCAGCCGATTCCTGGGCATCGTTATTCGGATGTTTCATCGCGGGGAGCACGGCCCGCGCACTTTCACGCGTATCCTATGGGCCTTTCCCCGCGCGTGCTAGGATTGATTGTGGAGCGGGCCTCTCGCCTGTGATGTTTTACGTGGTCTCAGCGCGACCTGTCGGCGGATATAGGGTCCGGATACGATTCGAGGACGGGAGATCTGGAACCCTGGACATCTCCAGGATGGTTCCGTTCGACGGCGTATTCGCTCCGCTCAGCGATCCGAAGTACTTCAGGAAGCTTTCGGTATATGGTGAAGGTGGAGGCACCATCCATTGGCTTAATGGCGCCGACATTGATCCGGCGGTACTGTATGCCGAGGTCAGCAAGGAACCAATTCGGTGGGCTGGTCGGGCTGTCTATAGCCGGTTGGGGCCTTGGTCGAATCGCGCGCGCCTTTACGCCCGGCGCGAAGGCAAAAGCGGCCGCATCGAAAGGCCCCTGCTCGATCTGCTGATGCCGCCTCGCGGGGTTCGGCGTTGACGGTGACGCCGACCTGCACCTGTTCGAGCGCAGATCTGCGCTCGAAACTAGGCCCGGTTCAGCTCCGTCCACAACGCCCGATAGTAGCCCATGAAACGCTCCGGCTCCTTGCTTTCCTGGCACTCGCACAGGGTCCAGCGTTGGTAGCCGGACTTTCGGAGCAACGTGAAAAGCTCGCGCCAGGGGTAGGAACTCGACAGTTCGTTGATGTGGCAGCTCATGAGGTGTGGCCGCAATAGGTCGAAGCTTGGCTTGACGGACCCGTCGACCACGTCGGTGGCGTTGGAGTTCCAGCAGACGCCGACCGACGGATGGTTGGCTTCCTTGATGATGGCGGCGATGTTGGGGGGCTCCTGGGTGACGCGCCCGTGCACCTCGAGCCAGATTTCGACGCCGAACCGCGCGCCGTATTGCCCGCACTCGCGCAGCCCTTGGGCGATCCGCTTGATGGTGGCCTCTCGGGACACGCCCTCGGGGAATGCGTTGGGCCGGACCTTGACGCCAAAGGCCCCGATATCGTGGGCCAGCTCGATGAAGCGCTTGCACTCCTCGATGTTCTGCTTCCAGGCGGCGTCGTTCGGCGAGTGAAATTCGCACACGCTGCCGAGGCTGACCAGGCGGATCTTACTGCGGGCGAACCGCTCGCGCACCTTGTCCCGTTCGGGGCGTCCGAGCGACGGCTCGACGCCGTGCCGGTGGGTCGTTCTTAGCTCGACGCATTCAAACCGCGCCGCCTCGAGCTTCTGAATAATTGTCTCGATATCCCAATCTTTGGCGACGTTGTAGGTGACCATCCCGAGTTGCATGGCGGGCCTCCACGCTCATTCTAACGCAGGCCCCGCGCGAAGGCCCGCGGGCCATTGACGGCGCGGGGGGGTTTTTGGTAGCTTTTTCCTTTACCCCTTTTGCCCCCTCCTTAAGACGGGATTGGAGGAATCACATTGCCAAGCTACGACCGCCGGCTGTTTACTTCCGAATCGGTTACCGAAGGACACCCCGATAAGATCGCCGACCAGGTTTCTGACGCCATTCTCGACGCGGTGCTGGCCGAAGATCCGTGGGGCCGGGTGGCGTGCGAAACCCTGCTCACGACCGGGCTGTGCCTGGTGGCCGGAGAAATCACCACCAACGCCCGGGTGGACTACGAAGGAGTCGCCCGGCAAACCATCCGCGAGGTGGGCTACACGCGGGCCAAGTTCGGCTTCGACGCCGACACTTGCGCCGTGCTCAACGCCATCCACCGCCAGTCGCCCGACATCGCCCTGGGAGTGGACAAGGACGGCGCCGGCGACCAGGGCATGATGTTCGGGTACGCCTGCGACGAGACGGTCGAGCTGATGCCGCTGCCGATCATGCTGGCGCACAAGCTGGTGCGGCGGTTGTCGGAAGTGCGCCGGTCGGGGGTTCTGGATTACCTTCGGCCGGACGGCAAATCTCAAGTGACGGTCGAATACGAGGGCGATCGGCCGGCGCGCGTCGTGGACGTGGTCGTTTCCACCCAGCACAGCGCCGAAGTCGACCAGGAACAGCTTCGCGCCGAAGTGATCGAGCAGGTGATCCGGCCGGTCGTGCCGGACCAGATGGTCGACGCGAACACCAAGTTTCACATCAACCCGACGGGGCGTTTCGTGGTCGGCGGCCCGGCCGGGGACACGGGCCTGACGGGGCGCAAGATCATTGTCGATACCTACGGTGGAATGGGCCGTCACGGCGGCGGGGCGTTCTCGGGCAAGGATCCGACCAAGGTGGACCGCTCGGCCTGCTACATGGCGCGGCACATCGCCAAGAACATCGTGGCCTCGGGGCTGGCCCGGCGGTGCGAAGTGCAACTGGCGTATGCCATCGGCGTCGCCGAGCCGGTGTCGGTGATGGTCAACACGTTCGGAAGCGGCCAGATCGACGATCCGCGGCTGGCCGAAATGGTGCGCGCGGCTTTTCCCCTGACGCCGCGGGGCATCATCGAGTACCTCGACTTGCGGCGGCCCATTTACAAGAGCAGCGCCGCCTTCGGGCATTTCGGGCGCACCGAGCCGGGCTTTTCGTGGGAGAAGACCGAGAAAGCCGCCACGCTGCGCGCTGAAGCCGGGCTGGCGGCGGCGCGGGTCTAGCGCGATGGCTAGGACGAGCGACGTCAAAGACCTGGGGCTGGCCGACGCCGGCAAGCGGCGCATCGAGTGGGCGTTTCACTCCATGCCCGTGCTGCAGACCATCCGCAAACAGTTCATCAAGTCGCAGCCGCTGGCCGGGGTGCGCATCGCGGCCTGCCTGCACGTGACCACCGAGACGGCGAACCTGATGATCGCGCTGCGCGACGGCGGGGCGCAGATGGTGCTGTGCGCCTCGAACCCGCTCTCGACCCAGGACGACACGGCGGCGTCGCTGGTCCGCGACAGCTCGATTCCCGTGTACGCCATCAAGGGAGAGGACAAGGATACCTACTACTCGCACATCAACGCGGCGCTCGATCAGCAGCCGCAGATCACCATGGACGACGGCGCCGACCTGGTGCACACGCTGCACACGGCGCGCCAGGAAGCGGCCGGCGCCATCATCGGGGGCACCGAAGAAACCACCACCGGGGTGATCCGTCTCCGGGCGATGGCCAAGCAGGGCGTTCTGAAATACCCGATCATCGCCATCAACGACGCCAAGACCAAACACCTGTTCGACAACCGCTACGGAACCGGGCAGTCGACTATCGACGGCATTCTGCGCTCCACCAACATCCTCCTGGCGGGCCAGACGGTGGTGGTGGCCGGCTACGGGTGGTGCGGCCGCGGCGTCGCGAATCGCGCCCGCGGACTCGGCGCGCACGTGGTCGTCACGGAGGTCGATCCCACGCGGGCGCTGGAGGCGCTAATGGACGGCTTCCGCGTCAGCTCCATGACGGAAGCGGCCTCGCATGGCGACATTTTCATCACCGTCACCGGCGACAAGGGCGTGATCGACGGGGAGCACTTCGAGCGAATGAAAGACGGCGCCATCCTGTGCAACTCCGGGCATTTCAACGTGGAGATCGACCTGGAGTGCCTGGCGCAGATGGCGCGCGCGCGGCGGCAGATCCGCGAGTTCGTCGAGGAGTTCACGCTGCGCGGCGGCAAGAAACTCTTCGTGCTCGGGGAGGGACGGCTCATCAACCTGGCGGCGGCCGAGGGCCATCCGGCTTCGGTGATGGACATGAGCTTTGCCAACCAGGCTCTGTCTATCGAGTACATGGTGAAGAACTACACCAAGCTCGAGAAAGCGGTTTATCCCGTGCCGGAGGACCTGGACCGCCGAGTTGCCCAGATGAAGCTGGAGTCGATGGGGATCAAGATCGACCGGCTCACGCCCGAGCAGGAGAAGTACCTGACTAGCTGGGCGGAGGGCACTTAACCGCCAAGACGCCAAGGCGCCAAGAGCCTCGGCGGCCAAACAATGCGCCAACTCGCCTTGGAAGCCCTGGACGGGGCCATTTCGCTCGGGGCCACGTACGCGGACGTTCGGGTGATCGAGTCGGCGGAACGCTACGTCTCCACCAAGAACGGGAAAGTCGGGCAGGCGAACTCGGCCGAGAGCCTGGGCCTGGGCGTTCGCGTGATCGCCTCGGGGGCGTGGGGATTCGCGGCCACCGACCGGATGACGCGCCAGGGCGTGGAGGGCGCCGCGACCCGTGCCGTCGAGGTTGCGCGCGCCTCGGCCCTGGTCAAGGAGCGCGAGGTCGCGCTGGCCCCTGAAGAGAAACACGAAGCGGTCTGGTCTTCTCCTTTTCAGATCGATCCGTTCAGCGTTTCCGTCGACCGGGTGCTGGACGTGCTGTTGAAGATCGACGCGGAGCTGCGGCGGGTCGAGGGAGTCACGCTGGCGGAAGCCGCCATCCAGTGCCGGCGGCTGCGGCAATTCTTCGCGTCCTCGGAGGGCAGCCGCATCGAGCAGACGCGCGTCTACACGGGCGCGGGCTACGTGGCCTACAGCTACTCGGGCAACGAGATCCAGAAGCGATCGTATCCGAACTCGTTCGGGGGCCAGCACATGCTGAAGGGCTGGGAGCTTGTCGACGAGCTGCGGCTGCTCGAGAACGCTCCGCGCGTGGCCGAGGAAGCCGTGGCGCTGCATCGGGCCGAGCAGTGCCCGGAAGGCGTGTTCGACTTGATCCTCGGCAGCTCGCAGCTCGGGCTTCAGATTCACGAATCGATCGGGCATCCCATCGAGCTCGACCGCGTGCTCGGGACGGAGGCCAACTTCGCCGGCATGAGCTTCCTGACGCTCGACAAGTTGCGCAACCTCCGCTACGGCTCGGACATCGTCAACGCGGTCTGCGACGCGCGGCCGGAGCACGGGCCGGGCCTGGGGACCTTCGCCTTCGACGACGAGGGGGTCCCTGCCCATTGCACGGACATAATCCGGGAAGGCCAGTTCGTGGGCTACATGTCGTCGCGCGAAACCGCGCGCGAGATCGGCGAAGGGCGCTCCAACGGGACCATGCGCGCCGACGGCTGGAATCATATCCCGCTGATCCGCATGACCAACGTCAGCCTGAAGCCCGGCGCCGGCAGCCCCGAGGAGCTCGTCGCCTCGACCGACCGCGGCGTCTACATGGAAACCAACCGGAGCTGGTCGATCGACGACAAGCGCTACAACTTCCAGTTCGGCTGCGAGGCCGGGTGGCTCATCGAGAAAGGCAAGAAGACCAGAATGGTGAAGAACCCGAGCTACAGCGGGATCACCACGGACTTCTGGAACTCCTGCGACGCGATCTGCGGGCCGGATTATTGGACGCTGTGGGGCACGCCGAACTGCGGCAAAGGCCAGCCGCAGCAGGTGATGGGGACGGGCCACGGGGCGAGTCCGGCGCGGTTCCGCGACATCAAGATCGGCGCCGCCTATGCCTGAGCCCGAGGCGCTGACTCGCGCTCGCTGCCGGGAGATTTTCGAGCGGGTCGAGCGGTTCTCCGCAGCGGATGAAGTCGAAATCTTGCTGGCCGGCGGGCGGAGCGCGCTGACGCGTTTCGCCAACAACATCATTCACCAGAACGTCGAGGAGGAAACCACGGTGCTGTCGGTCCGCGCGCTGGTGGGCCAGCGGACGGCGCGAGCGACGACCAACCGCTTGGACGACGCCTCGATCCGGCGCGTGGTGGAGGAAGCGACCTCCATGGCGCGCTTGCAGGCGCCCGACCCGGAGCTGCTGCCGGTCGCCGATCCCTGTTCCTGTGACGAGGTCGACCGCTACGATGCGGCGACAGCGGCGGCTTCGCCGCGCGTTCGCGCCGAGCAGGTTGCCAAGGCGGTCGAGGTCGCCAAGGGCCAGTCGCTGACCGCGGCCGGCATTTTTTCGACCGGCGTATCGGCGGAAGCCATCCTCAACTCGCGCGGGCTCGTCGCCTATCACACGCAGACCCGGGCGGAGGCTTCGATCACGATGACCGGCGCGGACAGCTCCGGGTGGGCCAAGGCGAACGCCCTGCGGTTGGAGGGAGTCGATCTGGGCGCGCTGGCGGAGCGCGCGGCGCAGAAAGCAGCCGCTTCGCGGCAGCCGGACGAGATCGCGCCTGGCCGCTACACGGTGGTGCTGGAGCACGCGGCGGTGCTCGACCTGCTGGGGTTTCTGGCGTACGACTTCAGCGCGACGGCCATCCGCGACCAGCGCAGCTTTCTCACCGGGCGCGTGGGCAAGCAAGTGTTTGGCGCGAACATCACGATTCGCGACGACGCCCGGCACCCCTTGCAGTCCGGGTCCCCGTTCGACGGCGAGGGGATTCCGCGGAAGCCGCTGACGCTGGTGGACGGCGGCGTGGTTCGCGACATCGCGTACTCGCGCCAGGCGGCCCGCGCCGCCGGGGTCGAGCCAACGGGTCACGGGCTGCCGCTGCCGAACGAGTTCGGCGAGGTTCCGGTCAATATCGTGTTCTCGGGCGGCGAGACGCCGGTGGAGCAGATGATTGCGTCAACGGATCGCGGCATTCTCGTGACGCGCCTCTGGTACATCCGGGAGGTCGATCCCTATGAGAAAATCCTGACCGGGATGACGCGCGACGGCACGTTCCTGATCGAGGCAGGCGCGATCCGCCACGGCGTTCGCAATTTCCGTTTCAACCAGAGCATGATCGAGCTGCTCAACCACGTGGAGATGCTTTCACCGGCGGCGCGGGCGGCGGGGGAAGAGGCGTTCGAGATGGTCGTGCCGGCCGTCAAAGCGGGGGCGTTTCATTTCACTGAGGTCACGAAATTCTAACCACCAAGACACCAAGACACCAAGAAAACCCGTTTGGTTCTTGGTGTCTTGGTGTCTTGGTGGTGAACTTCCGATGCTGACGCTGGAGCACTGCCGGGCGCGGCAGCGACGGCTGCTGGGGCACATGGCGCGGGAGCGGCTCGAGCTTGTCGTTCTCGCGAACCCCAAGACGATCTACTACTTTTCTGGAGCGCTCGTGGATGCGGCGTGGCCGCATTGTTTTGCGATCGACTCTGGCGGCAAGACTTTGCTCATCAGCAACCAGCAACCCACGCAGGCGGCCGCGGATCGGGTCACCAGGTCTACTCGATCTTCCACGAAGCGCTGGTTAACCACGCCGAAACTTCGGTCGACCTACGCGGGGATTTCGCCTGCGGGACGCGGGCCATCCGCGGCGGCGGCCCGCCGACCGCGCTGCGGGTCGAGGAAGGCGACCTCTATATCCTCGACATCTTTCCCTTCTTCCAAGGCTATCACTGCGACCTATGCCGCACCTTCGCCGTGGGGACGCCCTCGGCGCTGCAGCAGGAGGCCTGGCAAGTGGTTCGGGACGCGCACGAAAAAATCGAGAAGCTGATCCGCCCGGGGGTCGCCGCCCGCGAGGTTTACCAGGAGATCCGCTCCTTCCTCGATTCGTTCGCGCCGGCTTGCGGCAGCTTCTGGCATCACCTCGGCCACGGCCTGGGGATGGACGGCTGGGAATACCCCTGGATCACGCCGGGCAGTGACCATGTGATCCAACAAAGCGAGGTCCTGGCGGTCGAGCCCGGCCTCTACGGCGAGTGCCTGCAAGGCGGCATCCGGATCGAGCACAACTACCTGGTGGGGGCGGACGGCATCGAGGCTCTCGACCATTTCCCGATCGAGCTGTAGCGGGGGGCCTGCCGTTGACATATAGCCATCCGCACGATATGGTAAGACATATGAAGACCACACTGAACATCGACTCTACGGTGATGACGGCGCTAAAGCGGGAGGCCGCCCGGCGAGGCTGCACGATGTCGGAGATCGTGGAGTCCGCCCTACGGCTCCGGCTCCTGCAAAAACGGAAACGCGGCGGCCTGCTGCCCCTGCCGAAGTTCCGCAGCGGTGGGTACCTGGTGGAGATCGCGGATCGCGACGCCCTTTATCAGGCCATGGAAGGCCGCTAGTGCTGATCGATCTGCGGTCGCGGTAGTGTTCGTAGTCGACACCAATGTCCTGGTTTATGCAGCCGACGAGGACTCCGTGGGGCATCCTCTACGAGTTCCTGCGAGTGGTCACGCATCCTCGTGTCTTGCGAGAGCCCTGGACGGCGGCGCGGGCCTGGAGCTTTGTCGAGGCAGTAGTCACCTCGCCCACTCTAGGGGTTTTGGTCCCCACCGACTGAGCGGCAACGTCATGCACGACGCGCACACCGCGGCGCTCATGCGCGAGCACGGAATCCGTCGTATCTTTACCCGCGACACCGACTTCCATCGCTTCCCGTTCCTCGAGACGGTCGACCCGCTTGGCTGATGGGGCACGGTCATGTTTCACTTTGTCTTGACCGGAGGCAGGGTGGTCGACGGAACGGGCCGGGCCGCGTTCGCTGCAGACGTCGGGGTGGCCGGCGAGCGCATCACGGCCGTGGCGCCGCCGGGGCGGGCTGGCGCGGGCGGAAACTCGCGAGCGCCTCGATCTGACGGACCGCGTGCTGTGCCCGGGTTTCATCGACATTCACTCCCACGCCGACCTGGCCTTGCTGTCGGATCCGCGCGATCTGCCGAAGACCATGCAGGGCGTAACGACCGAAGTTTTCTCGAGCTGCGGGCTGGGCGTCGCGCCCCTGACGGAAACGAACGGCGACGCGATACGCACGCTCTACGCGCCGCTGTTCGGCCCGGGCCCGGCCGGCCCGTGGAACTGGCGAAGCGTTGCGGAGTTTGCCGCGCGACTCGACCGCAAGACGTCGGTCAACGTCGCCTATCAGGTGGCGCACGGTCCGGTGCGCCTGGCGGTGATGGGCGCGGAGGACCGCGAGGCAACGCCGGACGAGATCGCGCGTATGGCCGGCTTCGTCGGGGAAGCTCTCGACCAGGGGGCGCTGGGGTTTTCGACCGGACTGGCCTACGCGCCGATGACCTACTGCCGTCCGCCGGAGCTGATCGCGCTCACGCGCGAGGTGGCACGGCGCAATGGCATGTTCTCGATCCACATGCGCGACTACGCCGGAGGCATCGGCGAGGCGGTCGACGAAGCGATCGGGGTGGCCGCCGGGTCGGGCGCGCGCCTCCAGATTTCGCACTTCATGGTCTGGGGAATACCCAACCGGGGACGCGCCGGCGAATACGCCGGTTGGATCGACGGAGCGCGCGCCCGCGGGGTCGACGTTTCCTTCGACGCCTACCCGTACACGGCCGGATCCACGGTGGCGCAGATGTCGCTGCCGGCCTGGTCGGCCGCCGGCGGCCCGGCGCGCCAGCTCGAGCGGCTGCGCGACCCGGCCGCCCGCCGCCGCATCCTCGACGACATGCGTCCCCGGGCCGAGAACTGGAGCCACGCCACGATCGCCGGCGTCAAGACTGAGAAGAACCGCGGTCTCGAAGGGAAAAACTTCGCCGAGGCCGCGCGCGAGGCCGGCAAAGATGTCCTCGAGTTTCTCTGCGACCTGCTTGTCGAGGAGGATCTCGAAGTCACCCACATCACGCACCTCGGCAGCGAGCCCGACATGCGCGAGCTGATGGGTCACGCGGCGCATTCCTTTGGCAGCGACGGGCTGCACCTGGCCGGACGGCCCCATCCGCGGCTTTACGGAACTTTCCCGCGGGTGCTCGGGCGCTATGTCCGCGAGGAGCGCCTGCTAACCCTCGAGCAGGCGATACACAAGATGACGGGCGCCAACGCGGCGCGGGTCGCGCTGCGCGATCGCGGCGTGATCGCCGAGGGCAAGGCCGCCGACCTGGTGGTGTTCGATCCTGACGCCGTCCTCGACCGCGCCACCTACGAGGACCCGCGGCGGTACCCCGACGGAATCCACGTTGTGATGGTCAACGGCGCGGTGGTCGTTCGCGACGGGCAGCACAGCGGCGCGACGCCGGGGCGCCTGCTGGGCCGCTAATCGTGCTAGAATCCTTCGAAGGAGATCCTGCCATGCTTCGTCGCGCCGCTGTCGCCGCTGTGCTGTATGCCCTGGCCGCCCTTCCCGTTGCCGCTCAAACCGACGTCCCGAGCGTCGATGAAATCCTCAAGAAGCATCACGACGCCCTCGGCGGGGAGGCCAAGATCAAGGCCATCCAGTCGATCAAAATGACCGGCAAGGCGGTGGTCGGCGGCGGCCAGATGGAAGCCCCCATGACCATGCAGCAGAAGCGCCCGGGGATGATGCGGATGGAGTTGAGCTTCCAGGGCATGAGTTTCATCCAGGCGTTCGACGGCACGACGGCTTGGATGATCAACCCGTTCCAGGGCGGGACCGAGCCGCAGAAATCCGACGAGGAGCAGACCAAAGACGCCGTCGAAGACGCCGACCTCGACGGGGTGCTGATGGACTACAAGGCCAAGGGTCACTCAGTCGAGCTGGTAGGTAAAGAAGACGTCGAGGGCACCGCCGCCTACAAGCTCAAGGTCACCAAGAAAAGCGGCAAGGTCGACTACCAGTTTCTGGACGCCAAGACCTTCCTGCCGCTCAAGACCATCACGCGCCGCAAGCAGATGGGTCAGGAGCTCGAGATCGAGGTTCTGCCGAGCGGTTTCAAGCCGGTCAACGGCGTGCTGATGCCCCATGCGCTGGAGCAGAAGATGGGCGGCCGCGGAATGATGCAGCTGACCGTCGACAAGATCGAGGTCAACGTCGCCATCGACGACGCCCAGTTCAAGATGCCGGTGAAGAAGGAAGAAAAACCGAAGGAAGCCAAACCGTAGGAGTCTGTGATGCAACGGATCTATCGCGCGGCGGCGCTGGTGTGCCTGCTGGCCGTCGGGCCGCCTCTCGCGCCGGCGCAGGTGACGATCGACTCGGGCGTTTTCGGTGCCCTGCAGGCGCGCCCGCTGGGCCCGGCTGTCACCAGCGGGCGCATCGCGGCCATCGACGGCGTGGCGCGCGACGCGCGGACCCTTTACGTCGGCGCGGCCAACGGCGGCGTCTGGAAGACCACCAACGGCGGCACCACCTTCAAGCCCGTCTTTGACCGTCATACGCAGTCGATTGGCGCCATCGCCGTCGACCAGAGCCGGCCAGACACGGTCTGGGTGGGCACCGGCGAGCCGTGGACCCGCAACAGCACCTCGGTCGGAACCGGCGTCTACAAGACGCCCGACGCCGGCGACAACTGGCAGTTCCTGGGCCTCGCCAACTCCGAGCGCATCGCCAAGATCGTCATCGATCCCAAGAACTCCAGCACCGTCTATGTCGCGGCGCTAGGCGCACTGTGGAGCGCCAGCGAGGAGCGCGGCGTTTATAAGACCACCGACGCCGGAAAGTCCTGGCAGCGAATCCTGTACGTCGACGCCGACACGGGCTGCTCGGACCTCGCCATCGACCCGCAGGAGCCCTCCATCCTCTACGCGGGCATGTGGCAGTTTCGCCGTCAGCCGTGGACCTTCCGGTCCGGCGGGCCGGGCAGCGGGCTTTATCGCAGCGCCGACGGCGGCAAGTCGTGGCAGCGGCTCCAGGAAGGCCTGCCGGAAGGCGAGCTCGGCCGCGTCGCCGTGGCCGTCGCCCCGTCACGCCCCAGCGTGGTGTACGCGCTGATCGAGAGCAAGAAATCGGCGCTGTACCGCTCCGACGACACCGGCCGCACCTGGCATGGCGTGAATGAGTCGTCGACGATGGGCGAGCGGCCGTTCTACTTCAGCCTTCTGGTTGTCGATCCTAAGGACTACAATCTGGTCTACAAACCTGGTTTCTTATTGAACGTCAGCCGCGACGGCGGCAAGGTGTTCACGCCGGTCGGCCTGGGCCCGACCTCCTTCGGCTTCCATCCAGACGTGCACGCCCTTTGGATCGACCCGGCCAACACCGCGACGCTGTACCTGGGCACCGACGGCGGCGTGTTCCGGTCGCACGACGGCGGGGGCGCCTGGCATTTCTTGCGCAACCTTCCTGTATCGCAGTTCTACCATGTGTCGTACGACATGGAGCGCCCCTATAACGTCTTCGGCGGCTTGCAGGACAACGGCTCCTGGTCGGCCCCTAGCCAAGGCCGGGGCGGCGTCCAGAATCGCGACTGGACCAACGTGGGTATCGGCGACGGCTTCTACGTGTTCGCCCACCCGGCCGACCGGAACATCCTGTATTCGCAGTACCAGGGCGGCAAGCTCCTCCGCTTCCACAAGAGCACCGGCGAGATCAAGTCCATTCAGCCGCACGCCCGGGCCGGCGATCCCAAGCTCCGCTTCAACTGGAACGCGGCGGTCGCCCTCAGCCCCACGGATCCCGACGCGCTCTACATCGGCGCGCAGTTCCTGTTCCGGTCGCGCGACAAAGGCGAGTCCTGGGAGCGCCTTTCGCCGGACCTTACGACCAACGATCCGGAGAAACAGAAACAGCAGGAGTCCGGCGGCCTGACCACCGACAACTCCACCGCCGAGAATCACTGCACCATCGTGGCGATCGCCGAATCGCCGCTCGACGCCAAGGTGATCTGGGCCGGCGCCGACGACGGAAACGTGCAGGTGACGCGCGACGGCGGCAAGACCTGGGCGAACGCCGCCGCCGGGATACCGGGCCTGCCGCGACATACCTGGGTTTCCAGTATCGAAGCCTCGCGGTACGATCGCGGGACCGCCTACGCGACTTTCGACGGTCACATGACCGGCGACATGAAGACCTACGTTTACCGCACGGCGGACTTCGGCAAGAGCTGGACATCCCTCGTAACGCCGGAGCTCAAGGGCTTCGCGCACGTCGTCCGCGAGGATCGCGTCAAGCCCGACCTGCTGTTTGTCGGCACCGAGTTCGGACTTTTCCTGACGATCGACGGCGGCCGGCAGTGGGCGCAGTTCACCGGGAATCTGCCGGGGGTGGCGGTGCGCGATTTGGCCATTCACCCCCGGGAGCATGATCTGATCGTCGCAACGCACGGCCGCGGCGCCTACGTCGTCGACGACATCACGCCGCTGCGGCAACTGACGCCGGAGGTGCTCAACTCGCGGCTGGCGGTGATCGAGGGCCGGCCGTCGCCGGTGCGGCTGCCCGCTCTGGTGCAGGGCTTCGGCGGTCAGGACGAGTTTGCGGCGTCCAATCCGCCGGAGGCCGCCTACGTGACCTACTACCTCAAAGAAAGACACATGCTGGGAGACTTCCGGGTCCAGGTTTACGACGCCGAGAATAACCTGGTCACGACGCTGCCCGCTGGGACGCGCCGCGGCATCAACCGCGTGCCGTGGCCGATGCGGTTGCGACCGCCGCGGGTGCCGCGGGCGCCGTCGATGGAGGCCTCCTCGCTGATCGGTCCGGTCGCGCCGGAAGGAACCTACACCGCCAAGATCCAGCGAGGCGAGGAGACCTACACGGCCCGCATCCAGCTCGTCGGCGATCCCAGCAGCCCGCATCCGGAGAAGGACCGCAAGCTGCAGCAGGCCACCGTGATGAAGCTCTACCGGATGATCGAGCGACTGGCGTTCGTCTCCGCCGCTGCCGTCGAGGCTCGCGACCAGGCGGGGGACCGGGCGAAGCCGCTGCAGCCGGACGAGGAGCTGGCGAAGTCGCTCGACGCTTTCCGCGAAAAGCTCGACGCTCTCAACAAGACACTGGTGGCCATGCGAGGTGGCGGCGGCATGGCCGGGCCCATCACCGGCGAGGTGCGGCTCCGCGAGCAGATCGGCGAGCTCTATGGCGAGGTCAGCCGCTACGGCGGCCGGCCGACGCAATCGCAGACGGAACGCTCCGCTTTTCTCGAGCAGGAAGTCGATCGGGCCAACCGCAGCTTCGAATCCCTCAGCGCCGAGCGGGAATCGCTGAACGCCAAGCTCTCGGCCCGCCAGCTCCAGCCCATCGCCAAACTCACGCCGGAACAGTACGAGAAACGCCAGCCGCGCTAGTGTGGCGCCCCGCTTTAGATTTGACAACCGCTCCCTGCGGTCGCGGCTCGGAAGCCGACAACCGGCGCGTGGCGGCCTGGCGGGTTAAGATATCGACGCCGGCCGGAAGGCCGCTTCCCGTCCGCCGATGATGCCTTTTCTTGACAGGCAGCGCCTCCGTCCCGGTCTCGTTCCGGGCGCCTGTGTCGTATTGTTCGTCCTGAATGCGTACATAGCCCGGGAGCTGTTTCGCGTCGAGTACTTGAGCCACATGCAGTCGGTGGAAGGCAGCTTTATCGCCATCACGCGATTCTGGATGGAACACGGGTTTCAGTTGCCCTGGTGGCCCTTGTGGAACGCCGGCATGCCGTTCCAGCACACCTACTTTCCGCTGCTCAGCGGCGCGGCCGCGCTTGCCGGAGGCGCGACGGGCTGGCCGCCGGCGCAGGCGTTTCACGCCGTTTCGGCGCTGTCTTATTGTCTGGGGCCGATAACGCTGTTTCTGATGGCGCGGGGGATCTCCGGGCGCCTCGGGGCCAGCTTTTTCGCCGCGCTCGCCTATGCGCTGCTCTCTCCTTCGGCGCTGATCGTGCCGGTGATCGCCGCCGACACGGACGGGGTCTGGAACCCGCGACGGCTGCACAACCTGGCGTATTACGGCGAGAGCCCGCATATCGCCGCGCTCACGCTGCTGCCGCTGGCCGTCCTGTTCCTTTATCTCTCGCTGCAGCATCACCGCTGGCGTCACTACGTGGCGGCCGGTGTGCTGATGGCCGCTATGGTTCTCACCAATGCATTCGCCGCCACGGCCATGGCAGTGAGCGCCGCGTCCTTTTCGCCGTGCTCCCGCGCGCCGGGCTTTGGAAAAACCTCGCGCGCCTCGCAGCCATTGGCCTGCTGGCGTACTTGTGGATCTGTCCCTTGATTCCGCCGTCCTTCGTCCGCACGGTTCTTTTCAACACCCCGACCTCGGGAGGGGACTACACGTTCGCGCGGCTCTCGCAAACGGCTTTGGCCCTTGTGATCGGGCTGGCTGTCCTGGCGTGGTTCTGGAGCCGGCGCTGGAAGGACCGGGCGCTGCGCCTGTGGCTGCTGTGGGCGGTGCTCGCCAGCGGTCCGCCCCTGCTGATCTTCGCCGTCGATATCTACATCGTGCCGCAACCGATCCGCTACCAGCTCGAAATGGAGATGGCGCTGTGCCTGCTGGCGGCGTTTGCGTTGCGGCCTGTGATGGACCGGCTGCCGGTCCTGGGGCGTGTCGCGATACTGGCCGCCCTGCTGTCGGTGGCCGCGCGACAGACCGTAGTGTATCGGCGGTATGCGAAGATTCTGCTGCAACCGATCAACGTTACCGAAACCATTCAATACCAGACCGCCAAGTGGATGGAGCAGAATCTGCCCGGCCGGCGGGTGATGGCCTGCGGCTCGGGCGGCCTTTGGCTGAACGTGTTTACAGACGTGCCCCAGCTCAGCGGCGGCCACGATCCGACCGCTCTGAACTGGATCCAGCGCGTCGCCGTCTTCGTCATCTATTCCGGCCTGAACACGGGGGATCGCGGTGGCGAGATCTCCGCGCTGTGGCTGAAAGCGTTCGGCGTTCATGCCATCCACGTCTTCGGTCCGGAGGGAAGAGAGTTTTTCCGGCCCTTCACCAATCCCAAGCAGTTCGAGGGACTTCTGCCGGTGCTGTGGCGGCAAGGGGACGACACCATCTACCAAGTGCCGCAGCGATCGGCTTCCCTGGCGCGCGTCATCCCAGCGGCGGCTGTAGTCGCTCGCCCTCCGCGCCACGGCCTGGACGTGGAGTCCCTTCGGGCCTACGTTGCGGCGCTCGATGACCCCAGCCTGCCGCCGGCCGAAATGCATTGGCAGGATTTCAACACGGCGCGGATTCGAGCCCGGATCGAGCCGGACCAGGTGGTCTCCGTCGGGATCACTTACCATCCCGGCTGGCGCGCGGCCGTCAACGGCTCGCCCCAACCGATCGCCCGCGACGGTCTGGGGCTGCTGCTGGTGAAACCCGCGAGTCACCGCGACGACGATATTATTCTGACCTACGACGGAGGCGTCGAGCTCAAGGTGACCGGGCTGGTGAGCCTCCTGGTGACCGCGGGAGTGCTCCTCGCGGCGCTCGCTAGGAGGTTCACGAAGCGGCCGGCGCACTAGCGGCCGCCGCGACGGCCGCCCGAAACCAGGCCTGCGCCGGATCGCCGTGGTTGCGCTCGTGCCAGACCAGGCGCGCGTGAAACAGCGGAAGCGGCACCGGGACCTCCCGCACCACCAGCGGCAGAAGCTTCGCGAACCGGCTGGCCAGCAAAGCCGGCACCACGGCGATCAGATCCGAGGCGGCCACGATGTCCGGCACGGTCAGGAAATGCGGGGCCGTCGCCTGGAGCCGCCGCCGCAGCCCGTAGCCGGCCAGCACATTGTCGATGAGGCCCTGCGTTTCGGGGCGGTAGAACACGCCGACCTGCGGGCTCGAAGCGAAGGCTTCCGGCGTCCACGGTCGGCGGAGCAGCCGGTGGCCCCGGCGGAGGATGCAGACGTTGCGATCGTGCCAGAGATCCTGCGCGTGGGTGCCCGGGTCGAGCGCGCTCACTTCCGGAAACGAACCGATGGCGGCGTCGAGGGCGCCCTCGCGCAACTCCTCTTCCGGCACGACGAAAATCCGTTCGACGCGGCGGAGGAGGATTTGAAGCTGCGGCGCGTCGCGGCTTAGCCGACGCAGCAGGGCGGGGACCAGGAGCCATTCGGCATAGTCGGTCATGGCGATGCGGAAGCTGCGCGCGCTTGTCGCCGGGTCGAAGGTGCGACGCGGGTCCAGGGCCGCTCGCAGATGGGTGAGGCCGCTGCGAACCGACCCTGCCAGCTCCAGCGCTCGGGGCGTCGGGGCCATCCCGCGGCCGGCGCGGATGAAGAGCCGGTCGCTGAAGAGGTCGCGCAGACGCCGCAGGGCGTTGCTGGCCGCCGGCTGGCTGAGTCCGACGCGGCGGGCGGCGCGGCTGACGCTGCGCTCCTCGAGCAGGGCTTCGAAGACCACCAGCAGGTTGAGGTCGGCGGCGGCAATATTCATACTATGAATAGTCTAGCTCAAATCTCTAAATGTAGTGAATGTCGGCGGCCGGCGGCGCTTCTTCGTCTAAACCGTCATGAACCTCCTCAGACTCTGTTTCACCGTTTTGACCACGGCGGCCCTTTGGGCCCAGGCTCCCCTCCCCGACACTCCGGCGGGCCGCCGGTTTTCCCAGTTTGCCGACGCCTTCAACCGGGCGGACCGGGAAGCGCTGCGGGTCTTTCTCGAACAGCACCAGCCGCAGGAGCTGAAGCAGCTCGACAACCTGCTCGGCTTCCGCGGAAACACCGGCGGATTTGAGCTGCTGAAGGTCGAGAGTTCGGCCGCGGCGAAGATCGTCGTGTTGATGAAGGAGAAGGATTCCGACCAGTACGCCCGCGCCGAGATGGAAGTGGAGGCCGCCGAGCCCCACGGCGTGACCAGCCGCTCGATACGGGGGATCCCGCGACCGGCCGAGTTTCCCGCGCCGGCCCGCCTCGCTGACCCGGAGTTAGTGGCCGCGCTGCGGGCACTGCTGGACAAACAAGCTGCCCAGGACAAGTTCTCCGGGGCGGTGCAGGTGGTCCGTGGCGAGAAAACCGTCTTCGAAGGCGTCTACGGCCGGGCCGACCGGGAGAAGAATCTCGCCAATAAGCTGGACTCGCAGTTCCGGCTCGGCTCCATGAACAAGATGTTCACGGCGGTGGCGGTCGCGCAGCTCGCCCAGCAGGGCAAGATTCGGCTCGAAGACCCCATCGGCAAATACCTGCCCGATTACCCGAACCGCGACGTTGCCGGCAAAGTTACGATTCATCAAATGCTGACCCACACCGGCGGCACCGGCGACATCTTCGGTCCCGAGTTCACCAAGAATCGGTTGTCGCTCCGCGAGCTGAAGGACTATGTCGCGCTTTATGGCCAGCGGGGCCCCAAGTATGAACCGGGCAGCCGCTGGGAGTACAGCAACTACGGGTTTCTGCTGCTCGGCGTGGTGGTCGAGGCGGTCGCCAAGAAGAGCTACTACGACTACGTGCAGGAGCACATCTTCAAGCCGGCCGGCATGACGGCGAGCGATTCGCTGCCCGAAGAAGCGGCCGTCGCCAAGCGCACGGTGGGCTACATGAGGCGCGACGGGGCCGAGTGGCGCCCGAACAACAACACGCTTCCGTATCGCGGAACGTCGGCCGGCGGCGGCTACTCGACGGTCGGCGACCTGGTCCGCTTTGGGCGCGCCCTTCTCGGCCACAAGCTGCTCAACGCCGAATACACGCGCCTGGCGACCACGGGCAAGGTCAGCACCAGCCGCGGCCAGTACGCCTACGGGTTCTTCGATTCCACCGAAGACGGCGTGCGGAACTTCGGCCACGGCGGCGGCGCCCCGGGCATGAACGGAGACCTCCAGATCTACCCGGACGCCGGCTATATCGTAGCCGTGCTCGCCAATCTCGACCCGCCGGCGGCGGGCCGCATCTCGTCGTTCGTGGGCGCGAGACTCGCGGCGAAGTGACGCGGCGACCTTCGGCCGCGGTGTTACAATCAGGCCGAGGTTTCTATGCACCGCCGAACTTTTCTCGCCGCCGCCGGGGCCGCCCTGGCGTCGCCCGCCCCGCCCGAGGCGCGCTTCGTCAAGAGCATCTGCGCCGTCATCTTTCCGTCCGCGATGCCTTACGCGGAGTGTTTCCGCCAGGCCAAGAACGCCGGCTTCGACGGCATCGAGATCCAGATGGGCCGCGAGATCACGCTGGACTCGGCCCCCGACCAGGTCCAAGCAATAGGCGAGGCGGCCCGCCAGGCCGGCGTCTCGATCGCGAGTCTGTGGGTGTCGCAGCCGCTCGGCGCCAACCCGCTCAACAGCCCCGATCCGGAAGCCCGCGCGCGCGGCGTGGCAGGTATCAACAAGGCTATCGAGTTCGCCGGCTACCTCGGCTGCGGCGCGCTGCTGCTGGTTCCGGGCCGGCTGGGGGACGGCGCGCGCTTCCGCGCCGGCTACCAGACCACTTGGGAGCTCTTCACGGCCGAGCTGAAAAAGTGCATCCCCAACGCCGAGCGCGCCAAGGTCCTGCTGACGCCGGAAAACGTCTGGAACAAGTTCCTGGTCAGCCCGCTCGAAATGCGCGCCTTCGTCGACCAGTTCCAGAGCCCCTGGCTGCAGACGCACTTCGACATCGGCAACGTCATGCAGTTCGGCTACCCGCAGGACTGGATCCTGACGCTCGGCCCGCGCATTAAACGGATCCATGTGAAGGACTACAAGCTCTCCGCGCGCGCCGAGCAGGGCCGCTTCGTCGATTTGCTCGAGGGGGACGTCGACTGGAAGGAAGTGATGGCGGCGTTGGTCAAGGTTGGCTACCGCGGTTTCATGTCGCCCGAAGTCGGCGGCGACCCGAACGACCCCGACAAGATCAAGAAGGTGTCCGCAGCCCTCGACAAGATTCTCGGGATGGCGTGAAGGTCGTTACTTGGCCGCGATTTCCGAGCGACCGTAGCTCCGGATCGCCGGTGACCAGCGGGGCGCGCTCCCGAATCGCCGTTGCCACGCCGAACGCGCGTCCGCGTAGGAGATCGCATGCTTCGCTTTCAGGCGCGCCGCCTCCATCACCAGGCTACGGGAGGCCCCGTCTCCAGAGGCATCGATTCCAGGCGCGAGGCAACCACCTCAGCCGCCTCGACGCGGCCGGCCGCCGAACCATGGAGGATCTCTGGAGGCGATCTGCCGGGGGCCGCGTCCGTCTGGTGCTCGTCCTTCAGCGGCGCCATCAAGATCCAGGAATCGGGCACGCGGACGCCCGGCTCCATCGGCGCAATCGGCGCGCATCTCGCTCCAACTCCTTCCGCCGTTCCGCGACTCGTAGCTCCAACCCGTCTGTATGCTTCAGGATCCCGCGCAGGCTTCCTTGCGCTGCATTGCCTATCGGGCGCAGCGTGATGATTCGATCGCGCTCGGAGAAATCCAGGAAAAGCCGGCGATCTTTGCGCAGGTGCAATTTCTCTCGAATCTCCCGGGGGATCACCATCTGGCCCCGTTCCGAGAGCCTGACGATCGGCATGGAAACCCCCATCACCGCGAACCGCCCCGCTCGCCGCAACCCTGGCACTCCTATGATAAACTATGACTTAAGGGCCTGAAACTTTCCGCCCCAATCTTCGTCTTCTCGATAGAGCACCCCATGAGGAAGGGCAAGAAAATCCTGCTCGCGGTAATCGGTGTGGCGGCCCTCGGCGCCATTATCTACGGCAGCATCTATTACAGCCAGCAGGGCATCGTCACCGTGCAGACGGGCCGCGTCCAGCGCCGGGACCTGGTCTCGCGCGTCACCGCCACCGGCGAGATCAAGCCGCGCAACTACATCAACATCAGCGCCAACGGGATGGGCCGCATCACCGAGATCCACGTCAAAGAAGGCGACCGCGTGAAGAAGGGCCAGTTGCTGTGCAAACTGGAGACCATCCAGCCGGGGGCGGAAGTCGACGCGCAGCAGGCCGCCCTGCGCACGGCGCATGCCGAGGTGGAAGTGGCTACGGCGGCGATCAAGTCGATCGACGAAAACCTGCGTACGGCGACCGCCGGGCTGGAGCGCGTCAAGGCCGAGCGCGCGCTGGCGCGGGCCAACTTCGAGCGCGCCCGGCGGCTACTGGCCGACCAGCTCATTGCCCAGCAGCTTTTCGATCAGAACAAGGCCCAGCACGAGGCCGCCGACGCCGCGGTCGCCGAGGCCGAGGCCCGTCTTTCCCAGGTCGCCGCGCAGCGCGAGCAGGCCGTCGCGCAGCGGGAATCCGCGCGCCGCCGCATTGACCAGTTTCAGGCCTCGCTCACCCGCGCCGCCGACATCTTGCAGAAGTACTACTCCGTCGCTCCCCTCGACGGCGTCGTCACGAACCTCCCGGTGCGCGTGGGCGAAACCATGGTCGCCGGTCTTCCCGGTTTCTCTTCCAGCCTCCTCATGACCATCGCCGACATGTCGCTCATCACGGCCGAGGTGCTGGTCGACGAAACCGACATCGTCAGCGTCAAGCTCGACCAGCGCACCGAGGTATCCATCGACGCGGTGTCCGGCCGGACGTTTGCGGGCCGCGTAATAGAAATTGGTAATACCGCTATCCTGCGCACCAGCGGCCGCTCCACCTCGCAGAGCCTGATCGCCAGCCAGGAGGCGCGCGATTTCAAGGTAGTCGTGGCGCTCGATCGGGCTCCCGACGAGGTTCGCCCCGGCCTCTCCTGCACCGCCAGGATCACCACCGCCACCCGCCGCGGCGTGCTCACCGTCCCCATCCAGGCGCTGACCATCCGCGCGCCGGCCGACCTCGAGACCAGGAAGAAGCAATCCGGCGTCGCCGCCGCCGCCGATAAAGCGGCGCCGCCGGCCGCCAACACCTCCGACGGCAAGGACGAGGTTCAAGGCGTCTTCATCGTTGCCGGCCGCAAGTCCGCGTTCCGCAAGGTCGCCACCGGCGTCACCGGCGCCTCCGAGATCGAGGTCCTCGACGGCTTGCAAGACGGCGAGGAGATCATCACGGGCTCCTACAAAGTGCTGCGCACCATCCGGCCCGAGACCGCGGTCAAGATCGATAACCGCGCCTTCCGGCGCGAGGAGAAGGAAGGGAAATAGACATGGCACAGGCGGCCGTACACCTCGACGCCGGCGAAGAACTCCGGCGCCAGGGAATCGTCATCCGCACCGCGGATCTCTGGAAGACTTACGAGATGGGCTCCGAGCAGATCCACGCCGTCTCCGGCGTCTCCATCGACATTCACAAGGGCGAGTATGTCGCCATCATGGGCCCCTCCGGCTCGGGCAAGTCCACCTTGATGAACCTGATCGGGTGCCTCGACACGCCTACCTCTGGGCAGTACTATATTAACGGCCACCTGGTAAGCGATCTCTCCGACGACGAGCTGGCCCGCATCCGCAACAAGGAAATCGGCTTCGTGTTCCAGACCTTCAACCTGCTGCCGCGCGCCTCGGCGCTGCACAACGTCGAGCTGCCGCTGATCTACAACGGCACGCCCGCCGCCGAGCGCGTGGAGCGCGCCCGCCAGACCCTGGGCAGCGTCGACCTAGCCGACCGCACCAGCCACAAGCCCGCCGAGTTGTCCGGCGGCCAGCGCCAGCGCGTGGCCATCGCCCGCGCCCTGATCAACAACCCGTCTATCCTGCTGGCCGACGAGCCCACCGGCAACCTCGACTCCGCCACCGGCGCCGAGATCATGGAGCTGTTCGACCGCCTGCACCAGCAGCAGAACACCATCGTGCTCGTCACCCATGAGCACGACATTGCGATGCACGCCCACCGCATCATCCACCTGCGCGATGGTAAGGTGGAGAAGGATGAGCGGATCCGCTGACGCCGCGCAATCCGCAGCCACCAAGCGCGCCGAGGTCGAGTTCCACAACTTCGCTTCTTTAGGCGAGCCGGAGACCGCCATCGCGGTCTACGAAGAGGAAAACGTCCGCCGCGGCGCGATTCTCGCGGAGCACGCCGGTTTTATCGGCCCCTTCACGCCGTTCCTCGAGATCGGCGCCAACGCCGGCCACTCCAGCTATATGGTGGCCAACCGCTTCGAGGCCGGCGGTTTTGCGCTCGACATTTCCGCCGACGCGCTCCGTCACGGCGTGGCCCTGATGAGCCGCTGGGGGCTGGCCCGCGCCCCGGTGCGGATCGGCGGCGACGCCGCCCGGCTCCCTTTCCGCGACGCCTCGCTGCGCCTCGTCCTCGCCTACCAGATGCTCAGCCAGTTCACCGGCGTCGAGCGCGTCTTCGCCGAAGTCCACCGCGTGCTCGCCCCCGGCGGCGTCTTCCTTTTCGCCGAAGAGCCCCTTCGCCGGCTGCTTACCTTGCGCCTGTACCGCAGTCCCTACGAGGCCCAGATGAACCGCTGGGAACGCCGGCTCCACCGCGCCGGTCTGCTCGGCTACATCGCGCAAGACGTCATCGGCTCCCGTCAGGAGGAGATCTACGGCATTGAGCAAAACCACGGCCTCGACACGCGCGCCTGGCAGCGGTTGTCACAGCGGTACTTTGCCGATACCCGCTTTCTGCTTTACGTGCCCGAGCGCGGTCCGGGCGAGCGCTGGGTCAAGCGTCTGGCGGTGTGGGCCGAGCGCGGCCGCTCGCTCCGGCTCGCCTCGGAATTGCTCGGCGGCTCGATTACTGGCCTGTGCCGCAAGGGCGACTCGCAGGCGAGCGTACCGTTCCACGTGGAACATTTTGAGATGCTGCTCGAGTGCCCCGATTGTCGCGGCGAGCTGCGGCGCGACCCGAGGGGCCTTTCCTGCACGGCCTGCCCGTTTCGCGCCCCCGACGACGGCGGTGTCTTCAACCTGCTGCCCTCGGCCGAGCGGGCCGCGCTTTACCCCGGCGACCGCGACGACAACATCGACTTCTCGCTTCCGGGGCACGAGACCAAGCTGGGCGACGGATGGTATGAGCTAGAGGGAGTCTACGGCGGCCGCTACCGCTGGATGGGCCGCGAGGCGACGGCGCTCTTGCGCCCGGTCAACCCCGGCCCCCACCGGCTCCGCGTCCGCGGCTACGCCGCCGAGATTTCCTTCCGGCAGAGCCGCCAGGTCCGCGTCTCCTTCTTCGCCGACGACACGCAGCTCGGCTCGCTGGCCCTCAGCCGGCCTGGCACGTTTGTCTTCGAAGCGCTGTTCCCGCCCCGCCCCCGGTCCCTGATCCGCATCGCGGTCGACCACACCGTCGAGATCAACGACCGTCTTTACGGGGTCAACATCAGCCTCATCCGCCTGCTGCCCGCCGACTGAGCCATCAGCCCAGAATCTCAAACCCCGCCGCGCGGAAATGCTCGTCGAACGTGAACGCCTTGCGGATTCCCATGCTCCGCATGATGGCGAAACTCGAGCAATCCACGACCGTAGCCCCGCTGGCTCCCCACTTTCCATACAGAGCCCATGCTTCTGCCTGCAGGACGGGATCGACGTGAATGACTCGCACGTCCGGGTGATTCCGAATGCGGTGCAGGAAATCCAGCGCCCGCGAGAACATCCTCCTATTTTGCAAAAGTGTAACCGTTTCGTTCACAACGAGCGACGAGGTGACCGAGTCCTCATCCGTTCCGGCCGCTCGTTCCGCATCGGTATGCCACTGATCGCGAGCGTCGATCCTGGCATAGAGATAGCCGGTGTCAAGAAACACCCGCATAGGCGCTCAGGCCTTCTTACGGCTCGGCGGCCCGCCAGTGTGAGGATCTCCGCCGTAGACGATTTCGTCCACGCGGCTCGAAATATCGGTCTCCCCTGAATCGAAGACCAAATCGTCCAGCCAAGCGAGGGGACGCCTCGCCTTAGCGGTATTCTCCTCCCGGACCTTCGCCTCCATCGTCTCGCGGATGTACTGCGCCAGCGGAACGCCGTGTTTCGCGGCGGTCGTCTTGAGTCGATGCGCCAGGTCTTCCGGCAGGGTGATCTGGAATTTCACACTCACAACATCAGTATACTGATATGCGAAGCATGACACAAGGCCTCTGGGTGCTTGACAGGAAGCCTCCGGTCAGTCGATAATCAAGAAGCACCACCCCATGGTGGTGTTAGGAGCTTGCATGGCCGTAGCCGCCGCAGCCACACCCGTCCTCGTATCCATTGACCCCCTCACGCTCGACGACATCATCGCGGTGGCCCGGCGCGGGCGACCGGCCAGCCTTACGCTCGACGCAGCGCTCCGCCGACGCCTCGAGCGCGGCCCCGAGATCGTCCGTCAGATGCTCGATCGCGGCGACGTTATCTACGGCGTCAACACCGGCTTCGGAGCGAACGTCAAGTTCATCATTCCCGACTCGGAGCTCGAGCGCCACCAGGAAAACGCTCTCAACGTGCTGTCCTGCGGCGTCGGCGATCCGCTGCCGCCGGACGTGGTCCGCGCCGCCATCCTGCTGCGCGCCAACGCCCTTGCGCGGGGCTACTCCGCGGTCCGGCCCATTGTCATCGAGCGCCTGCTCGACCTGCTCAACCACGGCATCACGCCAATCGTCCCCCGCTACGGCTCGGTCGGGGCCAGCGGCGATCTCTGTCCGTCCGCCTACGTCGCCCGCGCGATGCTGGGCCGCGGCTCCGTCCTCTATGGGAACTCCACCGTCCCCGCCGCCGACGCTCTTGCCGCCGAAGGCATCGAGCCGCTGCGTCTTCACGCCAAGGAAGGCCTGGCGCTGCTCAACGGCACGACGACGATGACCGCCTTGGCTTCATTGGTCGTGTGGGACGCCGCCTACCTCCTGCGTATAGGTTTAGCGATGGTGGCGTTCTCGGTCGAGGTCCTCCGCGCCTCGCCCGACTACTTCGATCCCCTCATCCACATGATCAAGCATCATCCCGGCCAGCTCCGCGCCGCCGAGATGCTGCTCTCGATGCTCACCGGGAGCCGGCTGATGGTCCCGCTCGACGAAATCCGCGATCGCGTCGCACACGAGACCGCGCGGAACGGCGAGGTGGCCGTCGCCCACGAGTCCATCCAGAGCCCCTACTCGCTGCGCTGCGCCCCGCAAGGCCTCGGACCGATGTTCGAGAGCCTCGATCAGGCGCGCACCACCGTCGAGCGCGAGGCCAACTCCGTCAACGACAATCCCCTGATCGACCCCGACGGCGAGCGCGTGCTCCACAGCGGCAACTTCTACGGCGGCCACATCGCCCGCGCCATGGACGGACTCAAGCTCGACCTGGCCAACCTCGCCAACTGGACCCATTCGCTAATGGCGCAGCTCATGGACGAGCGCTTCTCGAACGGCCTGCCGCCCTCGCTGAGCCCGCACCCTGGCGTTTACCAAGGCTTCAAGGGAATGCAGCTCGTCCACACCAGCCTGGTCGTCGCAATGCGTCACATGTCGGGATCGAGCCTTGTCCACACGCTTCCCACCGAAGCGTATAACCAGGATATAGTGAGCCTCGGCGCGCACGCCGCCCTGTCCGCCCACGAAATGACCCGCCTGCTCCGGGATTCCATGGCGATCGCGCTGCTGGCGGCGGCCCAGGCCGTGGACCTCCGCGCCGGCCGCAACGCCCCGCCCGCCGACCCGCTCGGCGCCGGCACCCGGCCTCTCTACCTCGCCATACGAGGGATCAGCCCCTACCTCGACGCCGACCGTCCGCTCGAAACCGACATCCAGCGCGTTTCAGCGGCGCTCGAACGCCAGGAGCTTCCGGTGCTGCAATAAATGTCGAACCGGAGGCGAGGAGCTTGCTTCGCCGCTAGCAATTTGCGCGGCTTGCTGGAATTGGCCGCGCGTCACGCTGATTCGTTAGGGCCTACGTTGGCCTGGTTCTATGTGGCCCGCCGGGCCCGATGGCTGGGAACGCACGGTGTACGCAAGGATTTTGCGTCGGCTGACCAGGTCGGCGATGTGAGCTATCCGGGTCAACGGATTTACGTAAAGGCGTTGCTGACCCATGCGGAGTATGATCGAAGGGATTGGCTGAAATGGGCCTGACTGCGATCAACCCGATCCGGTACGGGCGCCTCTTGTCGAGCGCGCTCCCAAGGGTCATCGATACAGAAGAAGAGTTCGGACGTGCGGTCATGTTGCTTGAGGGGCTGGACTTTTCGAAGCGGGCTCTGACCCCCGAGGAGCGCGCGCTCGCAGAGTTGCTGGGGAAACTGGTACGGGACTTTGACGATCGCCGCCACCCGCCTGCCGAAGCTCCCGCCGGGCCGGATGCTGCAATGGCTAGTGAAACAGCGCGGTCTGCGACAGCAAGATCTCGTCCCATTGCTCGGCGCGAGCAGCGTCGTTTCGCAGCTCGTCAATGCCAGGAGATCGATAAGCAAGGCGCAGGCGAAAAGGCTCGCTTCGTTTTTCAGAGTACCGGTGGACGTTTTCATTTAGCCGCCGCCGGTCTTGGCCCCTGCGGCTTCGCGCTGCTGGCGGCGGCCCAGGCCGTGGACTTGCGCGCCGTGCGACCGTCCGCTCGAAGGCGACATCCAGCGCGTCTCCGCGGCGCTCGATCGCCACGAGCTTCCGGTGCTGCAATAGTTCTGCGTCAGCGGACCGCAGCCTTCTGACTCCCGGCTTCTGACTCCTGACTTCTTCTCTCCGGCGCTTGCAGCGTCGCGATCAGCGCGAACGCTGCCACCAGCAGTCCGGCCGCGATGTCGAACGCCAGAGTGTAGTTTTGATACTGATCAAAGACCCGCCCGCCTAGCTTCGGCCCGATGATCCCGGCCACGCCGTAGGCCAGGAACACCAGCCCGTAGTTGGCCCCCACGTTGCGCGTTCCGAAGAAATCCGCCGTCAGCGACGCGTACACCGACAACTGCGTCCCGAAGCAGTAGTAGACCACCAGCAGCGCGGCCCACAGCAGCGCCAGCGACCGGACCCGCCCCAGCGCCGGCAGCACCGCCGCCGACACCAGCACCATCAGGCACAGCGTGCGCACCCGCCCGAAGTGGTCCGACATCCAGCCCGAGAAAATCCTCCCGCTGGCGTTGCCCGCTGCGCCTACCAGCAATGCTGTCCCGGCCAGCGCCCCGCCGATCTCCGGCGCCGCCGCCCGCATGAACGGCAGCACCTGGCTGATCACCATCAATCCGGCGCTCGTCCCCAGGGCGTAGCCCGCCAGCATCCGCCAGAACTGCGGCGTCGCGACCACCTCGGCTGGCGCAAAGTTCCGCCCGGCGGCCGCCGCCTGCGCCGCCGGCGACCATCCGTCCGGCTTCCATCCCGCCGGCGGATTCTTCAAGAACTGCGCGCCCGCCAGCGTCGACGCCAGGTACACCGCGGCCAACCCCAGCATCACGCTGCGCCAGCCGTGCGCCGCGATCAGCCCCGGCACGAGCGGCCCCAGGATCGCCGAGCCGGCGCCGAAGCCCGCCACCATCAACCCGATCACCAGCCCCCGCCGGTCCGGAAACCACTTCGACGCCACCCCGATCGGCGTCACGTAGCCGAACCCGCAGCCCGCCCCCACCACCAGGCCGAAGCTCGCGTACATCTCGCCGAGCGACGCCGCCCGGCTCGACAGCAGGTAGCCGGCCCCGAGCAGCCCGCTGCCAATCAGAGATACAATGTAGGGGCCTTTCTTGTCCTGCAGCCGTCCGCCGGCCAGGAACGTGACCGCGAACACGGCGATCGCCAGCGAGAAGATGTTGGAGGCCTGCTCCCGCGTCAGCGCCATCTCGGCCTGGAGCGCCGGAACGAACAGGCTCCAGCCGTAGAGCGACCCGAGCGACAGGTTCATCAACAGTCCGCCGGCGACCGAAAGCCAGCGGTTCATGCCGCCATGGCCTCGGCCACCGCGCGCGCCGCCCGCTCCACATCCTCCAGCGTGTTATAGACGTGCGGGCACAGCCGCAGGCCGCCCACCGTCGCGCCGCCGATCCCGTGCCGCTTGTAGATCGTCTCGTAAACCTTGCGCGGCTCGGCGCCCTCGATCCGCGCCGTCACCACGCCGGCGCTCAATCGCGGGTCCATCGAGGTGTTCAGCTTCACGCCGCGAATCTTCGCCAGCCCTTCCTTTAACGCCGTCGCCAGCTCCAACACGCGCGCCTCGACGCGCTCGTGGCCGATCATGCGGTGGAAGTCCGCCGCTGTGCCTACTGCGGCGAGGCAAGCGTCGTCCCGCTGCCCCAAGGTTTCGAACTTCCGCGCCCCCTTCGCCTCGGTCTGGGCTTTGTTGCCCCAGCCCGGCGCGACGATCAGGGGCCACAGCTCGGCGATGCGCTCCCCGCGCACGTAGAGCACGCCGGCTTCCTTCGGTCCCATGAACCACTTGTGCGCGCTGGCCGCGTAGGAGTCGCATCCCATACCGCGCAGGTTCACCTGCAAGGCGCCCCAGGTCTGCGCCCCGTCGACGTGTGTGTAGATTCCCCGCCGCCGCGCCATCTCGCAGATCTCGCGCGCCGGCAGACGCACCCCGCTCGAGTTCGAGACCTGTGTGATCGAGAGCAGGCGCGTCCGCGGCGTCAGCGCGGCCTCGAACAATCTGAAAATCTCCTCGGGGCTCGCGGCCGTCAACGGCACCGCCACCCGCTTCACGCTGAAACCGTATCGCGCCGCGCGCACGTCCCACGCCACGTTGTTCGTCGGATGGTTCTGGTCGAACAGCACCACCTCGTCGCCGGCCTTCAGCGCGACCCCGCTGTTGACCGCGTTGTTGCCCTCGCTGGTGTTGCGCACCAGGGCAAGCTCCTCGGGCGAAACCCCGAGCATCTCGGCCACCTTCCGCCGCGACTCTTCGAGCGTGGCGTTGAACTTCTCGCGGTTCTGGAACGACACGTCGCCGTCGAGATCCCGCGTCAGCTCCGTCACTTTCTCGGCCACCGCCCGCGGCGACGGGCACAGGTTCGCCGCATTCATCGGCGCCGTCCCCGGCCGCAGCGCGAACTGCTCCTTCACCAGCCGCCAGTACGCCTCCCCGTTTCCGGCCGCGGCCAAAAGCGGGGCCAGCCCCCGCGTCGATGCCGCCGCCCGCGCCCCGTAAACCGCCCCGCCCAGGCTCGACAGGAACAAACGCCGCGAATGCATAGCTCACCTCCCCCGGCCGTTCATGATACCCTACCGGCCATGAAGCCACTCGCGCTTTTCCTCGGTTTGGCCCTTTCCCTGTCCGCCGCCGACACGGAAAAAACTTCCTCCGGCGACCTCGTCATCACCCCGGTCCGCCACGGCAGCCTCATGCTCCAGTTCGCCGGCAAGGTCATCCACATCGACCCCTGGAGCCAGGGCGACTACTCCGCGCTCCCGCGCGCCGACTATGTCTTCATCACCGACATCCACGGCGATCACATGGACCGCGCCATTCTCGACAAGCTGAAAAAAGAATCCACGGTGATCGTGGCGCCCGCCGCCGTCGCCAAGACGATCACCGAAGCCACCGTGATCGGCAACAGCGAGAAGAAGAAACTCGGCGACATCGAGATCGAGGCCGTCCCCATGTACAATCTCCAGCGCGGCCCGCAGCCCGGCGCCCTGTTCCACACCAAGGGCCGCGGCAACGGCTACATACTCACGCTAGGCGGCAAGCGCCTCTACGTCTCCGGCGACACCGAGGCCATCCCCGAGATGCGCGCCCTCAAGAGCATCGATATCGCGTTCGTCTGCATGAACCTGCCGTTCACGATGACCCCCGAAGAAGCTGCGGGCGCCGTGCGCGACTTTCGCCCCAAGGTCGTCTACCCCTACCACTACCGCGGCAGCGACACCAAGGCCTTCGCCGCCGCTCTGGCTAACGAGAAAGGAATCGAAGTTCGCTTACGAGAGTGGTACTGATACTCGCCGCGATCCTGCCGGCCGCCCTGGCGCTGGCTCTAGGCGCCGCCCAGACTCCACCCGCCGGCGACGCCTCCCGACTCGCCCGCATCCGCGCGCAGATGCGGCGCAGTCTCTCCGAGCTTCCCAACTTCACCTGCCTCCAGACCATCGAGCGTCAACAACGCGCCCCTCGCTCCCGCACCGTCGACGTTTCCGACACTGTGCGCCTCGAAGTCGCCCAGGTCGGCAGCAAGGAGCTGTTCTCCTGGCCCGGCGCGGAGCGATTCGAGGACAAGGACATCAACGACATCGTCGGCGAGGGCATGACCGGGACCGGCGACTTCGCTTTGCTCGCCCGCAACCTGTTTCTGACCACCGCGGCGGTCATCACCTACGCCGGCGACGAAAGGCTCGACGGCCGCCCCGCGGTTCGCTACGACTACCGAATCTCGCTGAGCAATTACGGATATAAGATCATCGTGGACGGAGTCGCCGCCGTGGTTCCCTACGGGGGTTCTTTCTGGATCGAAAGCGAAACCCTCGACCTGCTGCGGCTGACGCAGTTCACCGATCAGGTCCCGGACCATCTCGGCGTCGCGGAAGTCAGCAACGAAATCCGCTACGCCAAGGCGCCGCTCGCCGGCCGGACGTTCCTGCTGCCCCGCAGCGCCGAGTCGGGGCTGAAATTTTTCTCCGGAGCTTTTCACGTGAACCGCGTCGTTTTTTCCAATTGTCGCCAGTATTCCGCGAACACCAGCATCTCGTTTGACACAACTCCGGATCGCCCCTCGGCGTCCGAGACGATCGCCGCCGGGCTCGACCTTCCGCCCGGCCTCTCGATCGAAACGCGCCTCGAAACGCCCATCGACTCCCGCGACGCGGCCGTCGGCGACCCCATCACGGCTCGCCTCACGCGCGACCTCAAGATCGACGGCCGAGTGATCGCCCCGAAGGACGCCGCGCTGTCGGGCCGCATCCGTCGCCTGGTTCGCTACCGCGCCCCGTCTCCCTATGTCGAAGTAGGACTGTACTTTTCCGAGCTGCGCTTCGGCGATACCCGCGCCCCGCTCTCCGCCGAGCTCGAGGAGATCGGCTCGCTCGAAACGTTGCTCGGCGCTTCGGCCCGGTTCACCCCGCCGCGCCGGGACCGCTGGCGCCAACGCATTCCCGTGACGCGCCAAGCTGCTCGCCCCGGCGTCGGCATCCTGTTTCTTTCTGGCGCCCGCGCCGCGCTTCCCAAGGGGTTTCAGATGATCTGGAAGACTACCGCCCCGGTTCCCTAGCTCACCTCACTGCGGCAACTCGCTCCACAATCTCATCCTCACGCCCAGCCTCCAAGCATACACCCCGGACCGCAGCTGGTTGCCATCCTCGCCGTTCCACAAGCGCCCCACCTCGAGGGGCTGCGTTGCCGGATCCAGTTCGAACTCCCGGCATAGCTCCTCCAGCCGCCGCGCCGCCAGTTCAAAGTGGAGCGCCTTGTCGGTCAGCGCCTCCAGCGGCACGTTCCACACCACTGTGTGATACCCAGCGAGCTGCGTTTGGCCGTGCCGTCCCGCCAGCTTCTTCAGCAGCGCCGTCCGCTCGCGCTCCGCGGCTATGCCAAGCCGCTTCTCGAGTTGCGCGCGCGTCAGCCCGCCCGAATCGGACTGCTCGCCACGCAGCAGCGCCAGCAGCTTTTGATGATTTGCCGGCGAGAAGCGGTACGCCTCCCGGCAACCACCCGACTCGTTGGCCGCGATGGCCGCCAGCAGCGCCCCGCGCGCGGCGTCGCCTCCGGTGGCGTGCGCGATCTCCTTCCCGCAGCTCTCCCGGATCCATTGCATCAGGGCCCGCTCCGCCTCAAGCTTGTACCCAGGAGCGCCGCCGCTCGGTCGCCGCCCGGCCCCCGACCCCCGGCCCCCGGCCCCCGAAGGCCTCATCCCTGGAACGCGCTCCTGCGGTTCCCCAGCGCCAGCGGCGCTCCATACCCGATCATCGAAAACTGGTCGAATGCCCACAGCGCTACGGACTCGCATAGCTCGGCGTGCGCCAGCCTCCTTTCCCAATCCCATGGCTCCGACGAATTCATCACCCCCACCAGGTGCGCCATCCGGTTCCGCGGAAATCCCCGCGCCAATGGCAGAACGATCGACTCCCGCGCCTTGTTCAGATTGCGCGCACCGGTGTAGGAAAAGTTCTCCGTCTTGAAAACTTCGAGGTTCGCCGGAACCCACTGCGCCGGCAGATTCACCACGCTCGTCAGCGCGTGGTCGTTCACATCGGGCGGATACAACGTTTCGAGTTTCGCCTGTGGGTAGGTCGCCTTGACGAAGTTCGACACTTGCGTCGTGAAATCCCCGATCCGGTTCGGCAGAAACGCCGACTCCTCCGGCCACGGCGCCGGCGACTCGTCCGGGTTCGCGAACACGTGGATCGGCCGTCCGTACTGCGCCTGGAACGCCGTTTTGGTGTGGTCGTCGTAGAATGTCATCCCGCCGTGCGTCCAGGTCGCCGGATTCGCCGTCGCCCCCGGGAAATACCACCACTGCACTTCGCCGAACTGCAGGTACGGCGCCACCGGCGCCTCGTTCATCACCTGCGCCATATCCAGGTAGGCCTGCTTCCAGAACGCCAGGCTCGCCGGAGAGAAATTCGTCTGCATCGCCGGCGTATCGAGCATCACCGGGTCGCCGTTCGCGTACCGTTGTGCAATACCCGCCGCCAGCGACGGATCGCCGTCCTTCAGCTCCATGCTGAACGCCGCCGCCACCGCGATGTTGTAGCTCTTCAGCGCAGCGAAATACGACCGGTGCCAGTCGCGCGCCGCCCGGTTCAGCCGCGGCGCCGCCGTCAGGTCCGTGCGCCACGTCCCGTCGACCCCGCCCGCCAGCGTCGCGCCGCTCGCCACCGCCCGCATCGTGCCCGTCGCCGGCGTTGCCGCCAGCGTCGTGCTGTTGCCCGCCGCGCCCAACGTCCGCGACTGAATTGTCACTACCGTCCCGCTGGCCTGCGCCCAGATCCCCGTCGAGCCGTTGTTGATGATGTGCTCGAAGGCCTTCGCCACGGTTTGCAAGGTGTCCGTGATCAGCGTCACCCTCGAGTACACCGTTCCCGATACCGTGATCGCGACCACCTGCCCGAACACCGCCGAGCCCTCGAACGTAACCGTCCCGGTGGCATACGCGTTGCCCGGGTTCAGCAGTTCGTAGAACAGCAGCGCGCCCGCGTAGTGGTTCGCCCGCCCGGTGAACCCCAGCATCTTCAGGTTCCACGCCACGCGCTCCGGCGCTAGCGCCAGCGAGTGGTCCGTGTCCCAGTCGGTCGCTAGCGTCTCGTTCGCCGTCGCCGCCAGCGCATCGACCGTCGACGCCTCGGTTGCCAGCTCTAGAAAATCGAAATAGAAGCTGCGGTTCTGCGGGTTTGGATTCGGCCCCGTCAGCGTCGCCTCCACGGTGTGAGTCCCCGGCCCCAGCGTCCCCAGGTCTAGGCGCAGCAGAACATCCTCGTCCGCTATGTATAGATCAAACACTTTGTCCGGCTGCACGTCCACCTTCACCGTGACGACGCCCGCCCCGGCCGCCCGCCGCGACCCCAGGTACAGCCGGTGCGCCGTCTGCGCCTCGTAGCTCGCCGTGCACTTCGCGCCGATTTGGGTTGTCCGCCGGATCGTTCCGCCCGAGAAATTTCCGCGCTCCTCGCTCCACGTCCCCGTATAAGCGACCTTCTTGCTGTCGTCTTCGAACCGCCGCGTCCCGCGGCCAGCAACTTTGTACGCCCGGTTCGTTCCGGTCACCGCCCAGTTCGACACGCCGGCCGAAAACTCGCTGCGTTGGTAGGCCCCGCCCTGCAGCGCCGCCGCGTACGTCCACCGCAGCTTCCGGACATTCGTCGTCGGGATCGCCCCCAGCCCGGTCGCGTCGGTCAGCGCGCCGAAGTTCAGCGTCACCTGCCACTCCGTCGGCGACTGTCCCCCGCTCATCTTTTGGCTCGCCGGCGTCCAGACCTCCGTCTGCGCTCCGTTGACCAGCGCCAAAACCCCGAGGTCGTTGCCCTCCACGCCCGCCGCAGTCTTAGTAAGTACTATCTGGTCCGTCCCCGCCGGCTGCGTCGCCGTCGCCGTCGTCGAGAACGTGTTGATGTTCAGCGCCAGGTCATCCAGTACGGATGCAATCGTGTCCGCCGCGGCAACCTGATGGAAGTAATGCTCGTCAAGCCAGCTCAGCTCGACATAGTCGCTGGCCGTCAGCGTCCCGCCCAGCGTGAAAGTCGCCTGAGCGCTGACGAAACTCCCCGCCGTGGCCGTCGCGTGGTCCCGCAGCTTCACCCGCCACACCGTCTCCACGCCACTCGCGTTCGGCGCCCAGATACGCAAATACGGCCAGTCCACCGTCGGAAACAGGCCCGAGTCCATCAGAATGCAGTTGCTGCGCGTTTCCTTGTAGCCCAGCGTCAGCCCGCTGAGATCCCCGTCCGGCAGATTCCGCAGCAACGGATGCTCGAACACGTTGTCCCGGTTCCATTCGACAACCACCCAGTCGAACTGCTGGCGCCACGATCCGGAAACCGTGAATCCCGACGGCGAGGCCGCGCTCAGCGCCGCCACCGACGACGGCCGAAAAAAATAACATTGCAAGTCTCTCTCCGGCCGCAGCTTCTCCAAAACTTCCGGCATGGTTTTCTTGGTGCCTTGGCGTCTTGGCGGTTAGAGTCTGATCGTGACCGTCAGGTCCCGCCCCGGGTACGTCGTCCCCACCGTTACTATGTCTAACGACAAGTTAGATCCCACCGTCAGCACCGGCCGCTCCGCCCCGTTCACCGACGCGCTCGCCGTCTGCCCGTCCGCGATCGTCACGTCCGCGATCACCTCGGCCCCCTGCTTCACGCGCACCTGCAGCGCCGCACCGGTTGGCGCGGCTTTCACCGTCGCGTAGACGTCCCGGAACGAAAAACTCTGCTGCACCGAGATCGCCGGCGCCGCGTCGTCGAGAATGCCCAAAATCCCCTCGATTTGGAAGTTGAACTGTCCCCCGTGCATGGTCCGCTGCCCGCCGTCGACGAGCGCCGTGTAGGGGCTCACCGTGGTCGGGCTCGCGCCGAACGCGTTGGTCACGAAAAACTCCGTGCTCGCCAGGCGAATGTTCGGCAGCCACTCGCTGTGGATCCACGCCGACGCCGCCGCCGTGCCGAAAAAGTTCCGCTCAAACGGAACGAGCACCGTCTTGGTTTGCAGCCGGTAAACGGGCGCCCCCGCCGGATGCGCCGCCGCCGTGCTCCCGTGGTGCCCTCTGTCCACGACATAGACAAGCCCGCCGCTCTGCACCGCCGTCACCCTCAGCAGCTCGAACTCCATTTGGATGATGTCCCCCGCCACCGCGCTTCCCGCCAGGTTGAGGGTCAGGCTGGTTTGCGTCGCGTCGATGGCCGCCGCCAGCTGTGTCGCGCTCACACCCGCGAGCTCGTCGCGGTAATTCAGCTTGAGGGTCCCCGTCCGGATCCCCTGCGTGTTCACCAGCGTCGCAAACGAAATCCCTAAGAACCGCAGCATCCCGTCCCCGAACGCCGCCGTCCCGACCGACGGCGCCGGCGGCGCTGCCTGATCCGTCACGCCGGTGCCCCCGCCGCCGATCCGCCAGCGCGTCACCACCGCCAGCCCTTCCGGCGACTCCAGGTTCGCGGCGTTCGCCGACCGCCCGCTGATCTGGACCACCCGGTCCCGCAAGTTCGGAATCTGGAACCGCGCCGGGCTCGACCGCGCCCGCCCGCCGAAATGCCACGCCGCCTCGCTCACCACGAACGCCGTCGACGCGTCCGGCAGAACGTCCCAGTCGCGGTCCACCGTCACCGTCGTCGCCGTGTTCGAGACGACCACTCGCTCCTGGCCCGCGCCCAGCCCTCGCGTCAGTCGCACGATGTGCCCCGCGTACGCGTTCACGGTCATCGCCAGCGTGCTGTTCACTACTTGATCCGCCGCCACGATCGTCGCGAACTTCTCCTCGGTGTCCTCCATCCGCCAGTAGAAATTCGCATGATCATAGTGCGGATCCGGCGACGAAACCAGCTGCGCCGCGAGCCCGGTGTCCGTGAACTCGCTCGCCGGCGTCGCCCCGCTCGCGATCCGGTATAGCTGCGTCGGCAGCTCCCCGCGATACACGCTGAACGTCGACGTTCCCGGCGTGAAGCTCAGCCCCGTCAGCTTCACGCTGTTGGTCGAGCTTCCCGCCGGGATCTTCGCCCGCACCGTGAACGACGGCCCGCCTTCCTCGCCGTCGCTGTCGGTCGCCGTCACCGCGTAGTAGAGCGTCTGGTTTCCGGCCAGCGTCCCGCCCGTCGCGAGCACGGTCGGCTGCAGGTTGACGATCGGAATCCCCGCCCGCCGCGACTGCCCCGCCACCGGGGGCGTGAACCTCACCTCCACTTCGGTCAGGATCGTCCCGTCCGTCCCGGCAACCTCGATCTCGGTGATTTGGAACTGGATCTGCCCGTTCACGTCGAACTCCGTGCCGGTGACCGGGTTCGGCAGGTTCCCTCCCGCCCCCGGCAGCCGCCGGGTCTCTGGTATTAGTGATAGCTGCCCGTTGGTGTCCTGATACCAGGCGTCGTTGTGGATCTGCGCCGTGATGTGCGCCGTCCGGTAATTCATCCCCGGGGCAATCTTCAGGATCCGGAACGGCTGGTTCACCAGCCCCTCCTTGCTGTACGTTACTGTGATGATGTCCCCGACCCGCTGTCCCAGGGCCTTCACCGTCGTGTCGAACTCGATGTACCGGTTCCCTTGAATCGACTTGTCCAGGAAAAACTTCAGCACCCGCGCCGCCTGGTCGTAGGTCGGGAGGCCGTCCACCAGCAAGCGGCCGGTGATCTCCTGCCCGGCCCGAGCGTAATCGGCCGCGTCCACGATCGCCAGACTGTCTTGTTGATATTCGTTGAACAAATCCTGGAACTCGATCGCGAACCGGTTGGGCGTATCCACCGTCGCCCGCGACCACAGCCTCACGGTCGATGCCCGGTTGTCATCCCGCAGAATCCCCGAGGCCGGCCCGCCGCCTGTACCGTCCGTGTATACGTACGCCGGCCATCCACCGTTAACGGTCGCCGGCGCGTTCGACCCCGGCGGCTTCGCCGGCTGTTCGAGCGCCAGGCTGTTCTCCACCTTGGCCCCCAGCTTCCCGTCCGTCGTGTAGATCAGTTGCAGCCGCGCGTTATTCCGCACCGCCCGGATGGCGTCCGCCGCGATCCGCCGCGCCCGCGCCTGCCAGTTGCACTGAAACCGCCGGATCGAGATGGGGTTTCCGTTGTTGTCCGTCGCCGCGATCGTCTGGTCGCAGAACGCCGCCGCCTGCGCGAAGCTTCCCAGGTCGATCTCCGAAAGCAGCCAGCCGGTGCGCCGCAGAACGTCCAGCAGCACCCACGCCGGGTTGTTGGTGAACTCGTAGCCCAGCGACGCCCCGGCCGCGTCGAACTTCTCCAGATTCAGCCCCTCCACCAGCGCCCGCACCCGCGGCAGGTTCGTCCCGGCGTGGATGGCGTTCGGCACTACTACTGATATACAGGTCATGCTCCCGTAGGGATCTCCCGCCGGGTTGCCGCTCGAGTCGAGGAAGTCCGGGTTAAATCCCCCGGTGCGCGTACCCGCGCTCATGGGGTTCCACCACCCGCTCCCGGTCATGTTCCGGCCCGCCGCTCCCGCCGGGATCTCCGTGTTGTTCACCACCACCTTCAGAACCTGGCTGATCTCCCCCAGCGCCACCAGCGCCTCGATCCGCGTCAGGTTTCCGTCGTTGCGCGAGAACACCACCAGCGGCTCCGTCCACGCCGTGCCGTAGATGAGCGGAACGAAATCGTTGTACCGCGCCTCGTTCACCGCCACCGGCGAGTCATGCGTCCCCTTCTCCCCGTGGCTGCGCACGCGGATCGTCGGCGGCACGTACTCGATCCCGCCGAACCGCCGCGTCACGCTGCTCGCGCTATCGGTATTGAACATACCGCGCGCTTGGCAGTCCGCTTTGGTGAAGGCGCAGCTTGTCAACGGGACCCCGCCGCCGCCGAGGTTGCCGACGCCGCCCGTCTCTCCCGCCGAATACCCGCACCGGTAGAACCGCCCGAACCGGCCTTCGGCGCCCCCAGTGATCGCCTCCTGCCTCTGCGCTTGTGTCGAGGGAAACTCCCACGGACACCGTCGCTGGATCCGCACCGGCGGCAGCAGCACCCGCTGCATGCTCATGCGATTCGTCGCCGAGAGGCGCATCGTCTCTTCGCTGATCTCCTCCGGCGGGTTCACGATGCCCTGAAACACCACCATGCTCTCGGTCGCCGGCGTGTCCGCCGCCAGGTCGTAGAACAGGAACGTGGCTTTCAGCTTCGCCCCTTTCCATCCCGCCGCTTGCTCCAGTTGCGAAAAATACGAGTCCGCGTTCGCCAGCGTCAGCGACAGCTTGGGCGCCGCGTCGATCCCGTGCTCGCTCGCCGTCTGTATTTCAAAGAGGTTGTGCCGCAGAACCCGCGCGTTGTAGAGCTGCGAGTTGAACGTCACCCGGTGCGTGCTCCACCGCTCCACCTGTCCGTTGGCCAGCGTCGCCTCGAACAAAAGCAGCGGCGTCTCGGCCGCTACTTTTTCCTTTACGTTTGCGATGGTGTCCATGAGATGCGAATCACGCTCGCGTGCCGTCCCGGTTCCGTCGCTTGGTCCGCCAGCGTGTCAGTTGCGAATCGCGCCCCGGCGTGCGCCCCGCCTTGATCCAGCGTTTTCTTGTAGTCCGACGCCGTCGGCTGCGCCTCGAGTTGCGCCCCGTAGATATCGACCGTTCCGCCGCCCGGCGCGATCACCCGGAAGGTCACCGTTTCCGCCGCGCTCGCCGTCCAGGCCGTGCCTAGCGCGTACCGCCGCCAGTTCCCGTCCGTCGCCAACGCCGTCGCTGCCGTCTGACTCGCGCCGTCCGTGAGCTCCAGCGCCGCCTCGGCCGCCGTCGTCCGCCCCCAGATGCTCGCCGCGTACCGAAACTTCGCCGGAATGGCGAGCGTCTGGCTTAGCGTCCCCGCGCCGCTCAGCCGGCTCGCCGCCGTCGCCCCGAAGGGATCGATGATACCTTCCGTCACCGTGACGCCCGCCTTCACCCACACCGTCTCGGTGTACTTCTCGCTCCACGCCAGCAGATTCTCGGCGGGCTCGAGAAACAGGAAGCTCTTGTACCGCCCCTGCGTCGCCGCAAACAGGTCCTGGATCGCCTGCCACTCGCCGTCGGTCAGCAGCTCCAGCGGCAGCTCCCACTCCCGCTCGAAGAAGTCGAGATCCTGCAGCCGGATCTCCCGGCCATCGAGGCTCCGGTTCACCAGCGTCCGGTAGCCGCTCTCCCGCCGCAAAGGGAACTGGGATATGGCGCCACTCGACAGTTGCGGGAAGTAAATCACCAAATCACCAAATCAAACAATCTCCTCCACCGTTACTCTCAATTGGCACTGCGACTCGCACTTCTCCAGCATCGGAAACTCGTCCTCGCCGAAGCGGCATTGCGTCGCCACCACGCCCGTCCATGGATCCTCGAACTCGAACACTCCCAGTCGCCCGAAGTGCTGGTCGAAGAACCGCGTCAGCTCCGCGGTTTCCGTCTCCGTCAGCTTCTCGAGATGCACCACCCAGCGTTTCCGCCCCGCTGAGTGGTCGCGATACCGTTGCTCCTTGCAGTCCAGGAACTTCTTCACCTCGGTCGCGTACCGCTGCTCCCGAACCGCCGGGTACTGTGCCAGCGCGCCGGTTTTCAGCTTCGGAAAACGCGCCATCCCCGCCTCACTCCACTGGCTCCAAGGAGTTCGCGATCTCCACCGCCGCTACGAACGGGCTGCGCGCCACCAGCACGACGTTGTGCAGTCCCGCGTACCGCGGCCCCTTGACCGCCATCTGCCGCCCGAACTTCAGGTCGACCTTCCCGCCATGCAGCGGGTTCGCCGCCGTCACCTCGTACTGCTGGAACTTGAACGCCCCCGGATCGAGCCCCGAGAGCCTCATCGCCAGCAGCAGCTCATCCATCGGCGTCGGGTCCTCCACCGGCTCCCACTTCCCGAACCCGCCCTCCACCACCCCGTTAGCGCCAACGCTGTAGCCGGAAAAGTTCCTAGTCACCACCTGCCCCATCTCCTGCAAGAACCGCATTTTCTCCGCCGTCATTGTCTTCTGTCTCCTGACTTCTGACTTCTTCTTCCTCACAGCTCGCTGATCAAGTCATTAACCGGATGCATATACAGCATCGCTTCGCGCACCGCCCGCGTGATGTCGCCCGAATGATCCAGAAACGACCGGCTGTCCATGGCGCTCACGTTCACCGTCACCTGCGGCTGCACCACCACCGTTCGTGGCGGCTCGCTCACACGCGCTTCCCCCGCCTGCCCGCGGACCACCCGCGGAAATCCCGACAGTATGTTCTCCGTGTTCGCCACCTCGAGCGCCAGTTGAGCCGGCTCCCGGTAAGCCGTCGGCGTGCCCCGGTCCTCCGGCTCGCCGCCGCCGCCAAACAGCCGCCCGATCCCCCGGACCAGGCCGCCCAGGCCGAAGGCGCTCTTGAGAAATCCGCCGCCCTTTTTCTCCCCCTCCCCGGCCAACCCGCCGAGCAGCCCGGGCAGCGACTCGAGCTGCCGCCTCAGCTCGCTCATCGCCCGCGTGTTCGTCGAGGTCGTCGCGCCGAGCTCCTCCAGCGCCCGCGACGTCCCTTCCAGTGCCCGCTCCAGGCCCGGCCCGCGCTGCGCCGGTTCGCGCGACGTCGCTCCCTCGCGTTCCTGCGGCGTGTTTTCTCTCGCCGCGGTCTCTCCTCGCCGCCCGCCCCGCAACTGCTCCGTAAGCTGCCCGAGCGCCCGCACGACCTCCCTCTGCGCCTCGGCCAGTTGCTCAAGCTCTCTAGCCATTCCCTCTCCTGACTCCTGACTCCTGACTCCTGACTTCTTCTGTTCTCATCACTACAAACGCATCCACCCGCCGCGCCGGCCAGTCTTCAATCCGCTCCGCCGTCCCGAGCGCCGTGTGCGCGCAATAGCCTTCCACAAACGCCGCGCTATCCCCGGTGACATAACTCACCGGGCACTCCCGCGACGCCGCGCTACCACCTTGCGATACCCAGACGGGCGGGCCCGCCGCCCCTGTCCTGCTGCCCAGCCAACCGCATCCCCGCTTTTCTTCCAGACCTAGCCGGCGGCAGTCCCCGCACTTCCATCCGGCCTGGTTCCCCCGGAGAAAATGGAAGGCGACTCGCAGTTTTTTCTTTCTTCCTCGCTCAGCCCCGCTTCGCGCCGGATCGCCCGCAGGATCTCTGCGACCAGCCCCTCCGGGCCTTTCTCGATCAGCTCCTCCGGCGTTGCTTCCTCCCCGTCAATCGCTAGCCCCTCGATCTTCCGCAGACCCCAGCGCAGATAAATCCGGTCGATCTCTCCCGCCAGCAGCGCCGCTTCGGCCTCCCGCTCCGGGTTGTTGGGTCCTGCCACGACAAACTCCAGCTTCCCCAGCCACTGCTTCAGCTCCCGGATCAGCGCCAGCCGCCGCCCGAACGACATCCGCTCCACCACGAACCTCACCCCGGGAGCCGTCTCCGAGTCCACCCCGACCACGCTCTCGTGATTCATCCTCTGCGTCCTCTGCGTCTCTGCGGTGCATCATCCAAACGCCACAAAAATCTCGTCGTCCCCCTGCCCCTGCGCCCGGCAGTCCGTGAAGCTCCACTCCAGCAAGCGGTCCTCATCGTCGAACTCCGGCACGCGCGGCACGACACTCTTCAGATAGGCTCCGAACAACTGCCCGGACTTTTGCCCCAACTGGAACATCACCTGGACCGGCGTCTCCGCGCGCGCCGCCTGGTAGAGTCCCCGCGTCGCCGTATCGTCCGCTTCGTACAGCCGCACGTCGGCCGTCACGCGCCGCAATCCCGCCCCGTGGCACTGCGGCACGCTGGTTCCGAATTCCCGGTTCCGCGTGTCCAGGTCGTTGTCCAGGCTCACTGTCGCCTTCGTCACGGTCAGAAACTTCGAGGCGCTCGTTCCCAGCCACGCCTGTCCCAGGTTTCCCGGCACCGGCAGCCCCGTGAACGCCCCCACTGCTGGCTCGGCCGGAAACGAACTGAGCCCGCCCTGGCCCGCGGCGAACGACGCCGTGTCGATCACGTCCTGCGCCTCGCCGCTGAACTCGAACTCGTGATAGTCCGCGTTCACCTTAACCTGGAACGCCCCGCAAGCCGCTCCGATCAGGATCCGGTCCACGGCCCCCGCCGGATCCCAATAGTCGAAGATCGACATAGTCGGCAGATCAGCCGTCGGCTTGTACGTCACCGCCCCGGTCAGCGTCGCCCCCGTTCCCGGCGTCGCCGCAAACGGCGCGCTCACCGTCACCGTCGCCGGATTCACCACCGTCGCCACAAACCGCAGCTCGTCGTTGAACCCGAACGCCTGCCCCACCGCCAGGCCGTGCGCGGCGCTGAAGACGATTTGCGTCGTCGTCGATCCCGCGCCGGCCGTCCCTCCGCCGTAGACCAGCGGCGCCGCCCCCAGCGCCGCTTGAAACAGCGTTCCCGCCGCCGGCGCCGTCCCGGGCGTCGTCCCCGCCATCAGGTAGGTCTGCAAGCGGAAATTAGTGCGCTTCCGCCCGCCCGGCGACGCCCCCACGTACGTCCGGCTCCCCGTCTTGTCCTTGCGCTCCCGCAGCTCGTCCACTTGCCGGATGCCGAGCTGGATCGCCGCCAGCCGCTCGGCCGCCGTCACCGCCGGAACCTGCCCGAACGCCGCCTCCAGCTTCGCGTAAAACCGATTCTGACTCGATAATACACAGATCCCCATCAAATCCCTCCGCTCAGCCGCAGGCCTCCACGTCCAGCTCCACCTTCGCCGTCTGGATGAAGTTCCGGCCCCCCGGCTTCGCCGCCTCGAACTTCACCGTGTAACCGCCGTCATACAGCAGCCCTGCACCCCACGACCCCGTATTCGAACCCAACGCCGTCGCCACCGCCTCCACGTAACTCGCCAGCTCCCGCTCGAGTCCGGCGTACCGCTCCCCGCTGCACCGGATCTCTGCGACCAGCTTGATCGTTCCGCTGAACCCCGCGAACTTCTGCCGCAGCGAGTTCTCCATACGCGCCGTGTACAGGTACGCCGCCGGATAGACCGTGCTCCGATTCTCGTCCGCCACGTCAGCCGGAACGTTCTCGACCAGCACCGCCCCCTCCACGAACGGCTTCCAGTACGTCCGATCCCGCCCGGAAATGTTCGCCAGCTCGGTATTGGCGCCGGCTAACAGGATCGCCTTCAGCTTCTCCAGCCCCGTAATGGCAAGATTTGCGATCACCAAATCACCAAATCACCAAATTCCCTCACCCCCGCTGCAAGAACCTCGGAACCGTCCGATACACATCCGGCTCCTGCCCCCCGCCCGGCGCCGCCCCTGCTGCCAGCCCCGCCGCCGGCATGATCCACGCCTGCCCCAGCGTCAGCGGCTGACTGTTCTGTTGTGTCGCTTCCCCCGACGCCGTCCCCACGTAGACGTTCCAGCCGGTGGCGGTGGCTGCCGCTGCCGGCGGCGCCACCCGCAACGCCGAGTTCGCCGGCGTCTCCACCGCCACCTCTTCGCTCGCCGCCCCCTCTGCGCCGTCCGCGCCGGCCCAGCTCATCCGCACCCACAGCGTCATCGCCGCCAGCGTTCCCGCCGCCCAGTCCACCACCGGCTTCGACGGCCGTGGAACCGGCTTCGCCACCAGCCCGATTCCCGTCTGGAACAACAGGTTCGACGCCCACCGCGCCAGCTCTTTGTACTCGCTCCACTTCGCCAGGTACTTGTCGTTCACCTTGCGGTTGTAGGCGTCCCGATACGCGATCGCCAGAGCCTGAAACGAGTGCCACAGCTTCAGAGGCGGCGTCACCGCCACCTGCTCGAGTCGAAACCGGCTCAGGTTTTCCTCCGACCCGGTCGAGATCCACCCCCGCCCCGTCCAGTAGATATTCCCAGGGGATAGGGCGGCCGCCGCCAGCTCCGCCCCGATCTCGCTCTGCGCCAGCCGCAGCTTCGTCTCCAAGTCGATCCCTTCCGCCTGCGCCGCCTCGACCAGGTTCGCCTCGTAGGCGATCAGGTCCACGACCTCCGATATCGCCCCATCCGTGAACAGCGCCATCGTTATTCCTTCCGCTCCGCCCGGCCCATTCCCTGGATCTCCCGCCGGGACTCGTCGGTCAACGTGACCTGCACCTGCATCGACGCCCGCTTCCGCTCTTCCCGCTCCTTCTCCACCACCAGCTTCCGGCGGTACGCCTCGGTCTCCTCCTTCGGAGCCGCCTCCGCCGCCCCGTCAGCGATCATCCGCGCCGCCTCCGCCGCCGTCACCTCGGTCAGCCGGCCCGCGACTCCCCCGTCCGGCGTCGCCAGGCTCTTCACGACGACAAACGCCGCCAGCCCCTTCTCGATCTCCCGCCGTTTTTTGTAGTACGCTCTCAGGTCCATACCGTTGTCCGTCAGCCAGAGGGACAGGCCCAACTGCACCCGCCCCCCTTCTGACTCCTGACTCCTGTCTTCTGACTTCTTCCCCTACGACTTCACCTGCACCCCGAAGATGTTCCGCAGAATCGCCGACCCGTACAGCACGTCCACCGTGAACTGCTGCGCCAACGTCGACGGCTGGTAGCTCATCACCACCCGCATGCCGAAGTTGCCCAGCTCGGCGTACTCCGCGATCGCCCCGGTTCCCGGCAGCGGCTGCGGCAGCCGGCGAATCACCAGCCCGATCGCATCCCGCGCGAACGCCAGGTTCCAGGTCGTCACCGGCGCCGAACCCGTCTCGGCCACGAACTGCGACCGGAACACGTAAAAATCCTTGAGTCGGCCCACCGTCCCGTTGATCAGCGCCGAAACCCCGGCTTCCCCCGCCGTCCGAAACTCGCTGAACCGCGGAATCTGCCGCAACGCCGAATAGGCGTCCGGGTCCACCACCAGATACTTGTTTTGACTCTGCGGCACCTTCGTGTTGAACAGCGTGGTCTCCGCCGAGTCGATCACGGCCTCGGTCGGCGCCGTGCCCGCCGTGCCCACCGGCGCGTTCGAGGTGAATCCCGAGTACAGGTTCAGCAAGTCCCGCTCGATCTTCTCCGCGATCGCCACCACCGCCGGCTGCAGGTAGGTCACCAGCAGATCCGGCACCGCCAGTGCCTTCGTCACGTCCGGAATCAAGAACGACGCCTCGACGTGTGTGTTCAGCACGATCTGCGCGTTCCCCAGACTCGGGTTCTGCGTCGTCACCGTGCCGCCTTCCGCGATGTTGGTCGCCGTCAGCGCCGGCGGGATCGGCACGTTCACCGTGTCCCCCGCCTGTCCCAACACCGGCTCGTAGTTTCGGTTCACCAGGTTTCCCATCACCAGGTTTCCCATCAAGGCCGACAACGCGTCGGCCGCCACCAGTTTCACGATCGCTTGCGCGACATTTGCTGACGTTATTGCTGCCATTCCTCTCTAGCTCCTTTCTCGCTTCTGACTCCTGACTCCTGACTGACTTCTGCCTTCTGACTCCTGGCCTCGTCACCATCCGCCGAACTCCCCGCCCGTGAGCCGCGCGATCTCCCGCCGCACACGATCCTTCTCCTCTGCGCTCATCCCCGGCCGGATCCGGCTCAGCTCCACCACGCCGTCCTCCGCCTCCTGCCGGTTGCCGCCGCTGGCCCCCGATCCGCCGGCGATCCGCGCCGGCAGAAACTCCGGGTTCTCCGCGACGAATCGCGCCAGAAACTCCTTCAGACTCACACCGCCGTTCTCGCCGCGACCGTACAAATGTCCGTCTTCGGCGCGAAAAATCTCGTCTTTTACAACCCGAAACGCCAGCGGAACCTTCTTCACCCCCAGCTTCTGCAGCTCCGCTTGAATCGCCGAGTGCCGCTCCGTCTCCTCCGCCGTCTTGCGATGCCGGCCGTTTTCCTCCGCTAGCTCGTTCAGGCGCCGCTCTAGCTGCTCTCGCCGCCGCCGCTCCTCCGCCAGCTCGCCGCGCGCCGCCGGCTCCCGCTCCTCAGCCAGCCTCCGCGTGTACTCCTCGAGCGCCTCGTGCACCACGAGCCGGATCTCCGCCAGCTCCTGCCCTGCCTGCCTCTCTTCGTGTTCCTTCGGCATCCGCCCCCGCCCCAAAAAAAATCCCGGCGCGAAGCGCCGGGGTCCGCCAAATCAACAAATCAACAATTCAACAAATCGGCCCCGGTGCTCAGAGCCGGTCTTCAATCTCCCCTACAACCTTGTTCTTCACTTCCTGGCTGCTGTCCTCTAGATACTTCAACGCCAGCCGCTTCTGCATCTCCCGCGCGAACGTCCCCGAGCCGATGTCCAGCATCCGCAGCCGCTGGGCATGCTCCAGCTCTACACTGAAGTCGTCGACGTCGAACTGATCGAGGCCGTTCACCTCGATCGACGCGCTGTCTTCGCGCGCCGCCGCGATCAGCCGCAGCGTCCGGCGCATGAAGTCCTTCATCAGGTCCCCGTAGGCCCGCAGCACCTCGTGCGTCGCCATCTGGTCCCGCTGCTTGCTGGCCGCCGACAACCCCAGGTTGCGCGCCTCGCGGCCGCCGGCCTGTGTCATCAGGTAGCAGACGCGGTAGATCTCGTCCTTTAGCCGGTCCAGATTCTCCGCCGCCAGCCGGTAGACGTGACCCTCCGGCTCCGTCCAGCCGAACTTGTCCTCCGGTCCTAGCTGGATGTAGTAGGCCTCGCCGACGATCTGGTGCCACTCCCGCTCCGAGTAGATCACCGGCATCGCGAACAATCCCATGTGCAGCGCCCACGACAAGGCATTCGACTTGTTGAAGTGCTCCTGCTGCAAGAGCGCCGCCTTGTTGGCCAGCCACAGCCCTTCGCTCACTTCCAGCCTGACCAGCGGCACGCGCTCCAGCGCCGCCAGCCCGTGGCGCCCCTCGTCGATCAGCGCCGGCTCGGATTGCCGCGTCGATTCGCCCGACTTCCACTGCGTCTGCGCGTACACCTGGAAGTTCTGCCGGTCGTAGTACGTCCAGCGCCGCTCCGAAACTTCCTCCGCGCTCAGAAACTCCGGCTGGTAGTAGGACTCCGCCCGCAGCACCGCCCACTCGAATTCCCCGCGCCCATCCAGCCGCCAGTTGATCAGCTCCGCCGGCGAGTAGCCCACTAGGTACGCCCGCGACTTGCCCAGCGCGTCTTCTTCAGCCCGCGTCGCCGCTTCGCCCGACACCCGCGGGAAATCGATCAGCGCGTAACTCTGTTTGAACACCAGTGCCTGGATGAACGCCAGCCGGAAAAACTCGAGAAAGCTCCGCCCGCCCAGGTCGCAGTCCTCCAGGAACGCCGCATAAAAATCACTCGGCCCTCCGAAACTGATCATCGGTTCCCGGCGGAACAACGCGGCTGCGAACCAGTCGACGATCGACCCCAGGTAGTTTTCGTAAAACACCCGCGACAGCCGCTCCTGGTAGACCTCGTTCGGCTCCTTCTGCCGCCGGACCAGGTACAGCCCCGCGTTGCGACGCAGTTGCTCGCCGCCCACGTAGAAATCCAGGTGCCGCTGCCACATCTCCCGCCGCGCCCGGTACTGGGGATGCTCGCGATTCAGAAGTTCCGTCACAGCACTCTCCTGCTCTGTTCGCCGGCGCGCGCCAGCGGCCGGTACTTCCAATACAGGCAGTAGCCCAGCGCGTCGGACAGATGGCTCCGCCGCGAGTCTTTTTCCTTGTCGATCACGTTCGACCCCGCCTTGTAGCAGACCTGCTCCAGGTCCTGGATCAGCTCCTTGCAGCGCGCGTCGACGAACAGCCGCCGCTCGCCCTGCGCGTTTCGCAGCCGCGCGTTCACCGCGTTGACGCGGTCCCGCACCGGCGGATTCGCGCGAAACACGCGCAGCTCGCCGCGCAGCTCCGGCTGCCGGCGGAAAAACTCCCGGATCAGGTGGAAGTCCGACGTCCCGGTCACCGTGTGACCGTGCTCGCCGCTGGCGTCCCCGTAGACCTCGATTCCGCCCCGGTGATGGCCGTAGCGCGTCGCGAACTCCCGGCACAACTCCGGCGTCGAGGAAGTTTCCAGCGCAATCTCATCCAGCACCGCGAAGTTCTCACCCTGCTGCTGCCCGATCACCGAGCACATCGGGTTCAGATTGAAATCGAGCGACCACACCAGCGGCCGGTGCGCGTCCAGCCGGTACGTCCCGGTGTTCGCCCGCCGGTCGAACGCGTAGTAAACCTGCCCCGACGCCAGGTTCACGTACTTCCCGAGCACTTCCTGCTCGAAGAACCGCTCGTCGTAGCTGGCCTTCAGCCGCTCGTAGAAATCCGGCACCTTCTCGAGCAGGTGAAGATTCTCGTACGGCTCAGCCTCGATCAGCTCGTAGCCCGACACCGGCTCGGCCCGGAAGCGCCGGTACACCCAGTCGAACCCGCCCGGCGTCCACACCCCGAACCCGCACAGCCGCTCCGCCTGCGGATCCCGCAGCCGCCCTTCCAGCCGCATCCAGGATTCCTCGGTCGTGTAAGTCGTCTCATCGACGCCGAACCACGCCAGGTTTGTGCCGCGCAGCCGTTCGTACTCGTCGAGCGAGCGGAACAGGATTCTCGAGTCGGTGTCTTCCATCGTCAGCACGTTGGTGCCCTTGTTGAAGCTGTACGGCAACCCGCTCTCCTCGCAGATCTCGAGGTACGAAATCTGCGTCGCGTCGCGCAGCATCGGGTAGGTGGGCGCGCCGATCAAACCCGTCCTCCCCGCATTGACATAGCTGAGCCGGATCGCTTCCTGGCACAGAGCGACGCTCTTGCCCGAGCCGACCGGCCCGGAAAACCCTTTGAACCGCGCCGCGCTCTCGTGAAACCGTTGCTGGGAAGGCAGTGGGTCATACGTTATTTTTCGCGTGAGCTGGGCTGCCATTGGACCTTGATCTTCTTCGGCTTCGTCGACGCTCCCGTCAGTTCCTGCTCCAACTTCACCAGCTTGGTCAGATCCTCGATCACCTTGCCGTTTCCCTTCTGCAACCGCTCTTCCACCTTCTCGTACGCCGTCTGCACCAGGCGGCGCGCCGTCGGCCGCGGTCGCGGTTTCTGCTCGCCCGTGCCCTTCGCATCCTTGCCACTGACGGCTTTCTCGCTTGCCGGCTTCGCCGCACGTTTTGCCATTAAAAAAAGCCCACCCCGTCGCCCGGGATGGGCCCAACCACGAGCACAAATGCCTGCTCGCTGGTTTGAGCTTATCATCGCGAACAACGGTCTCCGGACACCGCGGCGCGGATCTCGCTGAAAACAAACAGAGAAAAATGCGAGAATCTCTGTGACTGGTCCCTGGCCGCCACCGCGCGGTGCCGGCCGGCTCTGTGGCGCAGGCGGTCAAGTGCTTGAAACGGCGGCAGTTCCGGCGACGCTTTCTCGAAGGAACGTCCCGCTGATCCTCGCCGACGATTTTTCCGGCGCCTGCGACGCGGCCGCGCGCGCCGCTGCCGGCGACTTTTCCCCCGTCGCGCTGCTCGATCCGGGCGCCGCCCCGGCGGCCGCCGATCTGGTCGCTCTTTCTACGGAAACCCGCCACGCCGCAGCCGAGGATGCTCGGGCTCGGCTCCGTTCGCTTCAACCCGCGCTGAGCAACCGGTTGCTCTACAAGAAAATCGATTCCACTCTGCGCGGCCCGTGGATCGACGAGGTCGACGAGCTGCTGCGGATTACCGATTACTCACAGGCAGTGGTCTGCCCGGCGTTTCCGGCGGTCGGCCGCGAAGTGCGCCGCGGCTGGCTGTACGTCGACGGTCAGGCCGTCGAGCAGATTCGTTGCCCGTTCACCGTTCGCGACGCCTCGACCGAAGAGGACCTGGCCCGTATCGCGGCCGGACTCTGCTCCTCGGTCTTGCCGGTGGGCTCCGCCGGCCTCGCCCGGCACGTTTTTCGCGGAGAATCCAGGCCGCCCGCCCGGCTGCGAGCTTCCGCCGGCTTGTGGATCGTGCTGATTGGCAGCGAGCACCCCGCCGCGCAGGCTCAGTCGCGGTTTCTGCGCCAGGCCGCGCTCCCCGGCGTCGTCCTCAACCCGGAATCGCAGCCCGCCGCGGCCGCTGGCGTCTTCGCCACCGGAGGCGAAACGGCGGCGCGTTTCCTGCGGGAAACCGGCGGCCGCGGCCTCGCTTCCCTGCGCGAGCTGCTGCCCGGCGTCGCGGCCGGCCGTATTCTGGGCGGGCGCTATAATGACGCTGTGATGATCACGAAAGCGGGCGGCTTCGGATCCCCTGACACGATCGTCCGCGCTCTGCAGTCGTTTCGATGAAACCCCGCATCGGAATCACCGTGGGCGATCCTTCCGGGATCGGCCCGGAAGTGGCCGCCAAGGCCGTCGCAACAGGATTCTTCGACCACCGCGCCGAGTTGCGGCTGATCGGGCTGCCGCCCCAGCCGGTCCGCATGGGGCATCTCAGCCGGGAGTGCGGCCGCCTGGCGATCGAAGCGGTTCGCAACGCGGTTGAGCAGTGCCTCGAAGGCCGCCTCGACGCCATGGTCACCGGCCCGATTAACAAGTACGCCGTCGAGATGGCGGGCATCAAGTTCACCGGTCACACCGACTATATCGCATCACTATGCGGCTCGCCCGACGTCCGCATGATGCTGGCCTCGAACCGCCTGCGCGTCGTCCACGTCACCACGCACGTCTCGCTCGCCGAGGCCTGCCGCCTGGCCACCGCCGACCGCGTCTTCGCCAGCATCGAGCTGGCCGCGCATGGCCTGAAGCTGCTCGGCGAGCCGGACGGCGAGATCGCCGTCGCCGGGCTCAACCCCCACGCCGGGGAGCACGGCCTGTTTGGCATGGAAGAGCAGGAGCACATCAGCGCCGCCGTCGAGCGCGCGCTGGCCGCCGGCTACAAGGTCACCGGCCCGGCTTCGCCCGACACGGTCTTTCACCGCGCCGTCCAGGGCGAATTCGCCGTGGTCGTGGCTATGTATCACGATCAGGGTCACATCCCCTCGAAGCTCGTCGCCTTCGAGGAGACCGTCAACGTGACCCTCGGCCTGCCCATCGTCCGCACCTCGGTCGACCACGGCACCGCCTTCGACATCGCCGGCAAGGGCCAAGCCAACCCCACCAACATGATCTGCGCGATTGAGATGGCGCTGCGCCTGGTGGAGGGCCGCCGCTCAAGCCGGGCGTGAGACCCGCAGCCCGGGGATGTCGCGGAAGTCGTCGAGGTTCAACGTCCACAGCTCGGCATTGTGAACCAGGGCAGAAGCCGCGATCGCCAGATCCATCTCTCGATGACGCGAGCGACGAACGGCTGTGTAGACCGCCGCGGCCCGGGCGGCCTCCGCGGGTCCGAACGGCAACGCCTGCTCGGCGGGCAGCAGCGCCTCCTGATCCGCTAACTCTTGAGCCTTCCGCGGACCGCGGAGCCACTCGTAGAATACTACTGCCGGAACGGCGAGCCGCTCGCCACGCTGCAACGCCCGGAACACCGCCGGCGCCGAGAGCTTCGGCCCGCTGAAAGTGCCCACCACCACCGAGGTGTCGAGTACGATCAACGATGCCCTCGCCGCCACGCGCTGCTCACAAAATTGCGCCGCGCCCGCCGGATCTCGCGCAGCTCCTTGTCCACTTCCGACTGCGGCCGGGTTGGCGGCCGCGCCATGATCTCCTCAAGAATCCGCAGCATTCGCAAGCGTTCGGATTCACTGAGCTTGCCCATTCGATCGTGATAGTCGTGGATGGCCTCGCGCACCACCTGGCTCTTGGGCTTGTGCATCGTCTCGGCCGCGTTGCGCAGCCGGTCGAGGGTCGCGCGGTCCAGCGTGAAGGTCACCTTGGCCAGTGCCATACCGTTACCATACTACCATACCGCGATCAAAACCGCGCCCCGCCGGCCAGGTGCAGCTTGAACCCGCGCGCCAGGATGCCGAGCTTTTTCGCGCCGCTCAGCCCGGCGCGACGCGAGAAAACGTCGTAACCCGAGGACCGTACTCGGTCGAGGATCCCGTGGTAGATCTCGCGCATTACCCAGAGCGCCGCCCGGCTGCGCCGCTCCACCAGGCCGAGCAGCGGACTCGCCTCCTGATAATACTGCTCGGCCCGATCGGCCTCGAACCGCAGCAGCTCGCGGAGCCGCTCCATCCGGCCCGCCTCGACGTCGGCGCGCGTCGCGCCGAAGCGCGCCAGGTCCTCCTCCGGCAGGTACAGCCGCCCGCACGCGGCGTCTTCCCGCAAATCCCGCAGGATGTTCGTCAGCTGAAACGCGACCCCTAGCTTCTCGGCGTACGCCGGCGCCTCCGCCGAGCGGAAGCCGAAGACGTGGAGGCAGACCAGCCCGACGGTCGACGCCACCAGGTAGCAGTAGCGATATAGCTCCTCGAACGTGCGGTAGGGCGGCGGGTCGAGATCCATCCCGATGCCGTCTAGAAGCTCGAACAAATACCGGCCCGGAATGCCGAACCGCTCGACGGCATCGTGCAGCGCGGGGAGAATGGCGTTCCCGCCGAACTGCCCGGCCAGCGCCGCTTCGATCTCGCCGCGCCAGCGATCCAGCGCGCCGCGGCGGCCGTCCAGCCCCGGCGCGTCGCCGATGTCGTCGGCGTAGCGCGCGCACGCGTAGACGGCGCAAAGCGCGTTGTGCTGCTCCCGAGACAACGGCAGAAACGCGTAATAGAAATTGCGGGCGGCGCGCCGGGCCACGCGCCGGCAATGAGCCTGCGAGGCCCCCAGGTCCACGGCGGGCATACTCAGGCCCGGGCTTCGGCCGCCTGCCGGCTGCGGCCGGGAACAACCGCCGCGGCAGCCGCCCGCGCCAGCAGCAGCAGCCGATCCATTCGACTCAAAACCGGCCGCCGCTCGAGCACGTTGTAATCCTGAGCGCGGATCTTCTCGAGAATCGCCAGCCCGCCGCGGCTGAACAGCTGGATGTCCGCCGCCAGCCGCCGGTCCACGGTTTCGGCCAGCGGCAGGCCGTCCAAAAACAGCAGGTGCGCGCGGTTCACCAGCTCCTGCATGAGGCGCCGAAAATTCCGGTTGACCCGGCGCCGCTCCAGATCCTCCAGCCGATACCCATGGGCGGCCATGTCCTCCAGCGGAATGTAAACGCGGCCTCTTTCGAAGTCCCGCGCCACGTCCTGCCAGAAGTTGGTCAGTTGCAGCGCCGTGCAGGTCGAGTCCGCCAGCCGCCGCCGCTCCCCGTCCGTGTAGCCGCACAGGTGCAGCACCAGCCGCCCGACCGGATTCGCCGAGTACTCGCAATACTCCAGCAACTGTTGATACGTCTGATACCGCGTCACCGTCTGGTCCTGCACGAAAGCGCGGATCAGGTCGGCGAAGGGTTCCTTGGGCAGGTCGTGGCGCCCCGCCGTGCTGCTCAGCGCGACATAGACGGGATGGCTCGCCGCGCCGCGGTACATGCGGTCCAGCTCCTCGCGCCACCACCCCAGCAACCGGCGGCTCGACGCCGGATCGCCGATCTCGTCGCCCAGATCGTCCGCCCATCGGCAGAACGCGTAGACGTTGAAGAAATCCTGGTGCAGACGGCGCGGCAAAAGCCAGCTGGCGACGTGGAAATTCTCGTAGTGATGCCGCGCCAGCCAGCGGGTGTAGCGGAGCGAATCGCCGAGCGACCAGGTCTCGGACGCTCCGCCGGGAGCCGAAACAAATGCGGCGGGCAGCAAGAACTTCACTACGGCAGTATAGCGGTTTTCAAGTGCCCGTTGCGGTTCATCATGTGCCGCAGCACGCCCACGAGATCCGTCAGCGGCGCCTGGCCGGTGATGAAGTCCGCGGAGCGGATCTCCCCGCGGGCGATCACTTCGAGGGCGCGGCGGATGTGCGCCGGCGTGTGGTGGAAGCTGGACTTGATCGTGATTTCCGAGTAGTGCAGCAGCGACGTATCCAGGCTGATCTCGCTGCCCGTGGGGCAGCCGCCGAACAGGTTGACGGTGCCGCCGCTGCGGACCATGCGCACCGCCCACTCCCAGGTCTCAGGAGTGCCGACAGCCTCGATGGCGGCGTCGGCGCCGCGCCCGCGGTAGGTCAGCCGCCGGACCGCCTCGATGGTATCCGTGTCCGCATCCGCCGACAGCAGTTCGTCCGCGCCCATCTGCGCCGCGCGGTCGAGCTGCGTCGCGCGCCGTGCCACGGCGATCACGCGCGCCCCCTGGGCCTTGGCCAGCCGCACGAACATCAACCCGATGGGACCCACGCCGATCACCACTACCGTGTCGCCGGCCCGCACCCCGGTCTCCTCCAGCCCGCGGATCACGCAGGCCAAAGGCTCGATCAGCGCCGCGTCCTGGTAGGCGACGTGGGCCGGAATTTCGTACAGGTTGTTCGCCACAATCGGCCCGGGGATCCGAATGTACTCGGCATAGGCGCCATTGTTGAACAGCAGGTTCTCGCAGAGGTTCTCCTGCCCGCGCCCGCAGAAATAGCAGGCTTCGCAAGGCGCGGAGTTGGCGGCGACCACCCGTTGGCCGACGCGGAACCCCCGCACCTCGCCGCCCAGCGCCACCACGTCCCCGGCCAGCTCGTGCCCCAGCACGGCCGGCGGGACGATCATCCGGGCGTGGTAGCCGCGCCGGTAGACCTTCAGGTCCGTGCCGCACGTCAGGGCCACGTTGACCTTCACCAGGACATCGCGCGGCTCCAGGGCGGGCACGCTTACCGGCTCGACGCGCAGTTCTTCCCTGCCATAGAGCACGGCAGCCAGCATTTCCGTTTTCACGTTTCCTCACCTCTGCGGGTGCACAATGATCTTGAGAGCATGTTCATCCGGATGCTCGGCCAACGCGATGCCCGCCTGGATCTGGTCCAGCGGCAAACGGTGTGAAATCAGTTCTTCGACCGGCAAATCCCCGTCCAACACCAGCCGCGCCGACTCCTCCTGGAGGTCGATGTCGGCACTATAGCAGCCTAACACCGCGCGCTCTTGAGCGCAAATGGCGGCGCCGTCCAGCTCCACCGGCTCGCCCGCCGCGGTCTGCGCAAAAAGCAGGATGCGCGCCCCGGGACGGGACACGCGCACGGCTTGATCGAGTAAACCAGGCGCCGACGCGGCTACGATCACCGCATCCGCGCCACGGCCTTCGGTGGCGCCTCGAACGTTCTCCTCCCAGTCTGCGCTCGCCGGGTGAAAAACCCCGGCCGCGCCCAGCTTCTCGGCCCGCGCGCGCCGGCTGGCCATCGGGTCGGTGGCGTAAACCACCGCCCCTCTCGCCACCAGCAGCATCGTGAACAGCAGCCCGATGGGCCCCTGGCCCAGCACGGCCGCCGTCTCTCCGGGCTGTAATTCGCATTTTACAACAGCTTTGAGGCAAGTGTTCACCGGTTCTACAAAACAAGCGCGCTCCAAGGAGACGCCGGGGGCAATCCGTACGACCCCGTCGCGGACGATCCAGTCCATCACCCGGACGTACTGGGCGAAGCCGCCGCCCGCCGGCTCGTACCCGGCCGTGATGCCGACCTGCTTGTAGGTAGGGCACTGCGCATACAGCCGCCGGCGACAGTAAAAACAATTCCGGCAAGGAATGTGGTGGAATAGGGCGACCGCGTCCCCCGGGCGAAAACCGGTAACGCCAGCGCCGGCCGCCGCCACCGCCCCCGCCGTCTCGTGCCCGTAGATCCGCGGCGGCGGCAGCAGGTCATGGGCGATCTTCTTCAGGTCGGTGTGGCAGATGCCGCAGGCCTCCACTCGCACCAGCAGCTCCCCCGGCCCGATCGCGGGCACCGGAACCGTTTCGACACACACCTGCCCCGATCCGCGATACACGGCCGCCCGCATCTCAGACCTGGAATCGGCAGCTCGCAAAATATTCTCCCAACGTCGTGGCGGCGAGCCGGTCGCGCCGCCAAAGCTCGCGCAAATACCCCCACCGAACCGCGCTCACGCCCGCCTCGATCAGAATCCGAAAGACCGAAAAACGCCCGTCCGCGAGCCGCGCCCGGTTGAAGTCCATCTCGAGGGACTCGCCGGCGGCGTCGCTGACGACGCGCACGCAGAAAAACGGCAGGTTCCGCTTCTGCGCCTCGGCAGCCACGCCGGCGGCCTCCATTTCGACCGCCACCGCGCCAGTCGAGCGCAGTGCCGCCTTCTCCGCCGCTGTCTGCACGAATCGATCGACGGTCAGCACCGGACCTGCGGGCGCCCCGCCGCCGGCGGGCTGGGCCGAAAACTCCGCCGGCGGCTCCAGCGACAGAACGCGGTCCGCCACCACGATCTGGCCGACGACCAGAGCCGGATCCAAACCGCCGCACCAGCCCGTCGAGATCACCGCCCGGACCGGCAGGCGCCGGCAGACGTTCTCTACAACGAGGGCGGCATTTGCGCGGCCGGAACCGTGGGCCGCCAGCAGCACCGGCGCCCCCTCCAGCCGCCCCTCGACCGACCACCGCAGGCCCAGGCGGAGTGACCGCGCCCCCCCGAGACGACGCGCCACGCCCGCCAGCTCCCGCGGATCGGCGGCGACTATCAGCAATACTGGTTCGCGCGAAACCACTCGATGGCTCGCCCCAGGGCGTCCTCCACGGGTCCCGGCTTCCATTCCAGCTCGCGCTCCGCCTTGTCGGAACGGACGAACATTTTCTCACGCGACATCCGGACGGCGTCGAGCGGCGCGCGCGGCTCCTTTCCGGTGAAACGCGCCAGCGCTGTTCCGGCCGCGCCGTACGCCCAGGCCGCCGCATACGGGATCCGCGCGCGCGGCGCTCGCCGGCCAGCCAGGCGTCCCAGCTCCTCGAGGATTTCGCGCAGCGTCATGTTGCGCGCGCCGAGGATGTAGCGCTCGCCCGGGCGCCCGCGCTCGGCGGCGAGCAGGTGCCCGCGCGCCACATCCCGCACGTCGACCAGGTTCAGCCCCGTATCCACGTAGGCCGGCATGCGGCCGCTGAGGAAATCGACGATGATGCGCCCCGTCGGCGTCGGCTTGACGTCCCGCTCGCCGACCGGCGCGGTCGGATTCACGATCACGACCGGAAGCCCTCGCTGCGAGTATTCCAGCGCGACCTGCTCGGCCAGGTATTTCGACCGCTTGTAGTCCCCTTTCATTTGATCGAGGCTCACCGCGGAGTCTTCATCCCCCGGCGTGCCGTTGCCGGGCAACCCGATGCAGCCCACCGTTGAAGTGTAGACGACGCGAGCGGCGCCGGCGCGCCGCGCCGCCTCCAGCAGATTGCGGGTGCCTTCCACGTTGGACTCGTACAACTCGGAAGGATTCGGCGCCCACAGCCGGTAGTCGGCGGCGACGTGGAAAATCGTCCCGCAGCCGGCGACGGCTCTCCCGAGCGACCCCGCGTCGCGCAGATCGCCCCGGGTCATCTCCAGGGAGAGGTCCGCGACGCCCCGCAAATCGCTCGACGGCCGCACCAGCGCCCGCACCCGACAGCCGCGCTCCACCAGTAGCCGGGCCACGTGGCCCCCGATGAACCCCGAGGCCCCGGTGACGAGGATCATTCTCAGCGCAGCGCCCAGCTCAACAGTTTCAGGCTGTCGCCGAAGCGGGCGTTGATTCCCAGGGCGGCCGACGGCTCGTAGCCGCAGTGCACCATGCAGTCCTGGCAGCGCGCGTCGGGGCCGCCGTGACCGTAGTTTTCCCAGGGCGTCTCAGTCATCAGCGCCTCGAATGTCCGGTGGTGGGCGTCGGTGATCAGATAGCAGGGGCCTTTCCAGCCTTTGACGTTGTACGTGGGGTTGCCCCAAGCCGTGCAGGGCAGCTCGCGGTCGCCCTTGAGGAAGTCAAGATACGAAGGAGTATTGCTGATAGGGAAGCGGCGGGCCAGCCGGCCGATGTCGCGGAATTTTTCGCGGATGTCGGCCCGGGTCAGGAAGATCTCCCGCGTCTGGACGGCGGTGTACCCGTAGGCCGGCGAGATCATGTGGCCGTCCACGGCGAACTGGCGGAGGTACTCGAACAGGGCCTCGATCTCGGCCATATCGGTTTCCTTGAAGACGGTCGTATTGGTGCAGACCCTGAAACCGGCGGCCTTGGCGGCCTGAATGCCCTCGATGGCCGCGCGGAAGACGCCCTCCTGCTCCACGCACAGATCGTGGGTTTTCTCCAGACCGTCGAGGTGGACGTTGAAGTAAAAGCGCGGATCGGGACGGAATTCCCGCAAGCGCCGCGCGATGTACATGCCGTTGGTGCACAGGTAAATGTGACGGTCGCGCTCCAGGATCCCCCGGACCAGCGGACCGATCTGCGGGTACATCATCGGCTCGCCGCCGCAGATCGAGACGATCGGAGCGCCGCACTCCTCGACCGCCCCCAGACACTGCTCGAGCGGGATCCGCTCGGTGATCGTCGACTCGTACTCGCGGATGCGCCCGCAGCCGGTGCAGGTGAGGTTGCAGGCGTGCAGCGGCTCGAGCATCAGCACCAGCGGGAACCGCTTGCGCAGCATGGGATGGTGGCGCAGGCCGCCGTTGGCGGCGGGCTTGGCGTCGAGCATCGGGAAGGGCTGCGCGGCGGGCCGCTGCGGCGGATCCTTCTGCCACTCCCGGCGCGGCCGGAGCTTGTTCCGCGCGATGTAGCCGGTCATCGTCGCGGCCAGGCGGACGGAAAACCTCATGCGGCGGCCCTCGATTCCGGGCGGGCGTATTGGGCCAGGGCCATGATCGGAAAGTACAAAGAATACAAATGATACTTCAGATAGAAGACTCGCGGGAAGCCGGTGCCCGTGAAGTAGGGCTCCTCCCAGCCGCCGGCGGCGTTCTGCGTCTCCAGCAGGTAACGGATTCCGCGCCGCACGCTGGCGGTCGCGAAGTCGCCGGTGGCGAACAGTCCCAGCAATGCCCAGGCGGTCTGCGAGGCCGTCGAGGGCCCGGTTCCCTTTAACGCTGGATCGTCGTAGCTGGCGGCGGATTCGCCCCAGCCGCCGTCGGCGTTCTGGTACGAGCGGATCCACTCGCCCGCCTGGATCACGGCGGCGTCGCGCTCCTCGACACCAGCGGCGCGCAAGCCGCGCAGGGCAAAGCAGGTGCCGTAGATGTAATGGACGCCCCAGCGACCCGGCCAGGAGCCGTCGCTTTCCTGTGTGCGGCGGAGATACGCGACGCCGCGGCGCGCGGCTTGATCGAGCGGCGCGGCGCGGCCGGGAGCGAGTGGGCCCAGCGCCTCGAGCACCCGGCCGGTGATGTCGGCGCAGCTCGGATCGAGCATCGCGTTGTGATCTGCGAAGGGGACGTGGTTGAGGATGGCGCGATTGTTGTCCTTGTCGAAGGCGGCCCAGCCGCCGTCCTTCGACTGCATCGCGAGAAGCCAGTCGACGGCTCGCCGCTCGGCGGCCCGCTGCGCGGCGGGGTTCGTCCACGCCTGTCGCAGGGCGAGTATGACCATCGCCGTATCATCGATGTCCGGGTAGAACTCGTTGGCAAACTCGAAATACCATCCGCCCGGCTCGCCGGCCGGATTCTTCACCGCCCAATCTCCGCGGCGGCGAACTTCCTTGGTGAGCAGCCAGTCGGCGGCGCGGCGCAGAGCGGCGTCGTAGCCGGCGCCGGCTTGGCCCACAGCGTACGCCGCCAGCGCCGTGTCCCACACCGGAGACGCGCACGGCTGCATGCGCAGCGTGCCGCGCTCGCGGATGGCCAGGCCCTCGAAATGATCGATGGCGCGCCGCAGCACCGGATGATCCGGAGCGTATCCCAGCTCCGTCAGGGCGCAGATCGAGTTGAGCATCGACGGAAAGATGGCCCCCAAACCGTCGGAGCCTTCCAGCCGCTCGAGCATCCAGCGTTCCGCCTCGCGGATGGCCCGCTCGCGATGCGGGAGGAAACCGGTTCGCTCCCAATGTTTCAGCAGCCGGTCGAGCAGGCCGAAGACCCGGCTCCAGGGATCGTCCGTTGTCGCCGGCGCGTCGCTCCCGCTTTTCAGCTCATCGATCGTGAAGCCTTCCGGCACCGGCCGGGCCGCGCGCCGCGCGCACAAAATCGACAGCGGCACGAGGATGGCGCGCGTCCAGCTCGACATCTCGTAGAGATTGATGTAAGCCCCGGGCGGGAGCAGCACGATCTCGGGTGGAATCGTCGGGATCCGCTCGCGGTCCCACAAGCCCAGGAAACTGAAGTAAATCCGCGTGTAGCTGTTGGCGTTTTCGAGGCCCCCGAGATCCAGTATGCGGAATCGCGCGGCGCGCAGGTGCGGGGTCTCGGCGTCATCGCCGGCGAGCTTCAGCGCGAAATACGCCTTGACCGAGGCGCTGAGATTGTCCGGACCCCCCGGGTAGATGCTCCAGCCGCCGGACGCAGTTTGTCGCTCGCGGATGTAGCAGGCGGCCTCGGCGATTCGGCCGGCGTGCCGGGGCCGCCACGGCTGGCCGGGCGCCGGTGGGTCCATCCATAGGTGGAACAGTATATAGTCGGCTTCGAGGGTGGCGTCCGCTTCGAGCTCGCCGGCCCAGTAGCCTTCCGCCGCTTGACGCTCCAGAAGCGCCTCGGTGGCCCGCCGGATCGCGCCGCTCAAGCCGCGGGCGGTTTCGTGCTCGGGGAGCGGCGCCGCGATCGTCGGGGCGGGGCTGCCAACCGTCATAGATTCGCGATCTGCGTCAGCCGCGGGGAGGCGCCGGCCAGCTCCGGCGGCAGAGCGAAGCGAACGTCCTCCTCGACCAATTCCACTTCCTCGACCCGGGTGAAGCCGCTCTGGAGCAAGTGAGTAATCAACTGCTGCACGAGGTACTCGGGCGCCGAGGCCCCGGCCGTGACGCCCACCGCGCGGGACTCCGCCAGCCACGCCGGATCGACCTCGCCGGCGTCGTCAATCAGATGCGCCGGCACGCCGGCGTTGTGACTGACCTCGACCAGGCGGCGCGAGTTGGAGCTGTTGTCGGAACCGACCACCAGCAGCAGATCGCACCGCGGCATCACCGACTTCACCGCTTCCTGACGGTTCTGCGTCGCGTAACAAATGTCCTGCGCCGGCGGTCCCTGGATGGCGGGGAAGCGCTGCCGCAGGCGCGCGATGATGTCGCGCGTTTCGTCGAGGCTCAAAGTGGTCTGCGTGAGGTAGCTGAGCTTTCCGGGGTCGGGAACTTCGAGACGGTCGACGTCCTCGACGGTGGAGACCAGGCGGGTCTGCGCCGGCGCCTCGCCCAGGGTCCCGACGACCTCGTCGTGATCCTCGTGGCCGATGAGGATGATCGTGAAACCGCGCTGCGCGAAGCGAACAGCCTCCATGTGGACCTTGGTGACCAGCGGGCAGGTAGCATCAATTACCTGTAAGCGGCGCCGGTCGGCCTGCTCGCGCACTTCCGGGGAAACCCCGTGGGCGCTGAAGACCACGCGGCTGCCCTCGGGCACTTCTTGGTTCTCCTCGACGAAGATAGCGCCCCGCGCGGCCAGCGATTCGACGACGTGCTTATTGTGCACGATCTCCTTGCGCACGTAAACCGGCGGGCCGTAGAGGTCGAGCGCCAGCTCCACAATGTCGATGGCGCGCACCACGCCGGCGCAAAACCCGCGCGGCTTCAGCAGGTAAACGGTCCTTTCCGCCGATGCGGAGGGTGCTGTCATGGGCAGCGAACCATCATCGTACCACAAGCTTACAGCCGGACGATCTTGTCCGATCGCAGCGCCTTCAGCACGTTGCGCGAGTCGACGATCAGGGCCGCGACCTCCACCAGCCGGGCGTAGTCCACCCCATCGTGGTCCGTCACCACCACGACACAGTCGGCCGCGGCGGCCGCTTCCTCCAGCGGCTGGGAGGCGAGCGGCGGCCCGTCGTGCCGGAGATGGGGCACCAACGGATCGCTGTAGCTCAAAACCGCGCCGCGCTTGGCCAGCAGCGCCAGAATGTCGAGGGCCGGCGATTCGCGCGTGTCCGAGACGTTCTTTTTGTACGCCACGCCGACCAGGTGGATGCGCGACCCGTTGACCGGCTTGCGCCGGGCGTTCAGCGCCGCCTGCACCTTCTCGACAATGAACAACGGCATCTGCCCGTTGATCTGCCCGGCCAGCTCGATGAAGCGCGCCTCCGCCCCGGCCTGCTTGCTCTTCCACGACAGGTAGAACGGATCGACCGGGATGCAGTGTCCGCCCAGTCCCGGCCCCGGGTAAAACGGCATGAACCCGAACGGCTTGGTGGCCGCCGCGTCGATGACCTCCCACACGTCGATGCCCATGCGGTCGCACAGCATCGCCATCTCGTTGGCCAGGCCAATGTTGATCATGCGAAAGGTGTTCTCGAGAAGCTTGACCATCTCGGCGACGCGCGTGGAGTTCACCGGGATGACCTTCTCCATGGCCTGCGAATACAGCAGCGCGGCCAGCTCGGTCGAGCGGGGCGAGACGCCGCCGACTACTTTCGGAATGTTGCGCGTGTTGAACCGCGGGTTGCCCGGATCGACGCGCTCCGGCGAGAAGCACAGGAAAAAGTCCTGATCGACGCGCAGGCCGCCGCGCTCCAGCAGCGGCAGAATCAGCTCCTCGGTTGTGCCGGGATAGGTAGTGGACTCGAGGATGACCAGCATCCCGGGATGCAGGTGCTTGGCGATCTGCTCGGCGGCCGTGACCACGTAGCTCATGTCCGGGTCGCGGCTCTTGCGCAATGGCGTGGGAACACAAATGTTAACCGTATCGAGCTGCTCGACCGCCGCGTAGTCGGTCACAGCCGTCAGCTTGTGGTGCTTGACCAGCGAGCGGAGCAGTTGCTCGTCGACGTCGCCCACGTGGGACTCCCCGGCCGATACGCGGGCGACTTTTTCGGCGTCGGTGTCGATGCCCGTCACCTGAAAGCCGACACGGGCCAGCTCCACGCCTAACGGCAATCCAACGTAGCCGAGCCCGACGATGCCCACGCGCGCCGTGCGGGCGCGGATCTTTTCCTCCAGCTCCAGGCCCGGTTTCACGGTTACGGTAGTGGTCATAACCCTCCGCTCGTCCGGACACGCTCGGGACCTGAACCGCCCGCCGCGCGCAGCGCGGCCCGAGAAAAGACCGGCGCAGCCGCGCCTCGCGAACTTTTGCCTTTTGCCTTTTGCCTTTTGACTCCTGACTTGCCTTTTCCCCCCGCCAGCGACCCTCGTATCGCTCGGACGACATACTGCTGCGCCTCTTCGGGCAGCTCCGGATAAATGGGCAGGGCCAGCACTTCGCGCGCCGCGGCTTCGGCACGGGGCAGGCTTCCCGCCCGGCAGCCGAGGTAGGCGAAACATTCCTGCAAGTGCAGCGGAACGGGGTAATAGACGGCGGTCTGGACGCCATGCCCGGCGAGGCTCTGACGGAGGCGGTCGCGTTCCGGGACGCGGATTACATACTGGTGATATACGTGAGCCCCGGCGGGCGCCGGGGCGGGCGTGCGGACCAGCCCGCTGAGCAGCCGGTCGTAGCAGGCGGCGCGCTCGCGCCGAGCCTGGTTCCATTCCTCCAGCCGCCGCAGCTTGACCCGGAGCACGGCGGCCTGCACCTCATCCAGCCGGCTGTTCAGGCCCACTTCGCGATGGTAGTAGCGGTCCTCCGCGCCGTGATTGCGCAGCCGTCGGAGCCGCCGCTCCAAGGCAGCGTCTCGGGTGATCAGCATCCCGCCGTCGCCGGCCCCGCCCAGGTTCTTGGTTGGGTAGAAGCTATAGCATCCCAGCCGGCCCAACGTCCCGGCGCGCCGCGCTCCCAGTCGCGCCCCGAAAGCCTGGGCAGCGTCCTCGATCAACGGCACGCCATGCCCCGAGGCCAACGCCGCAAGCTCCTCGATTCGCGCCAGGCGTCCATACAGGTGAACCGCCACGATGGCCCTGGTTCGCGGGCCGATCCGGCGCTCCACGTCGGCTGGATCCAGGTTGAACGTGTCGTCCTCGATATCCGCAAAAACGGGCCGCGCCCCTAACCGGTGAATCGTCCCGGCGGTGGAAAAGAAGCTGAAAGGCGAAGTGATGACCTCATCGCCGGGACCCACATCGAGCGCCATCAGGGCCAGCAGCAAAGCGTCGCTGCCGGAAGCGCAGGCTACGGCGCGCGCCCCTCCCGCATACGCCGCCACCTCTTCTTCCAGTTGCGCCACCTCCTCGCCGAGGACGAACTGCTGGGCGTCGAGGACGCGGCGAACCGCGGCCTCGATCTCCTCCCGGAGAGGGGCATATTGCGCCTGCAAATCGAGCAGCGGAACTTCCATCGCAGAAACTCGCCGGCCCGGGGCCAGGCTTTGCTATAATGAGTCCTTTACGCTTGGCAGCAGCGAGCCGCTTCCGGCCAAGCAGCATCGGGCGGCTTCCCGTAGGATAACATTGGTCCACGAGGAGAGATCATGAGCGCAAAGCCGAGTTCCAAACCGCATCTGCTGGAGGCCGGCGAACGAGCCGTGGTGGCGCCTCTGCGGCTGTTCGTGCGGATCCTCGACTGGATCACCCAGGACCGCGTGCAGCTGATCAACATCACCGACCGCATCAACGAGATCGTTCGCAAGAGCGGGGTCCGCGACGGCGTGGTCCACGTGCAGTCGCTGCACACCACCACGGCCGTGTTTCTCAATGAGTGGCAGGATGCGCTGCTGCACGACGTTCAGGCGTTCCTCGAACAATTGGTGGGCCGCGAGTTGCCGTGGCGGCACAACAACCCGGCGTACTCGGACTGTGAGCGCAGCAACGCCGATTCTCATCTCCGCGGGATGCTGCTCGGCCAGACGCTTTCCCTTCAGGTACGCAATTCGACCGTCCTGCTGGGCACCTGGCAGGCCATCATCCTGGCTGAGTTCGACGGGCCGCGCTCGCGGTCCATGTCAGTGCAGGTAGTGGGTATCTAAAGAGGCCGGCTCTTGGACCGCGTCACTCGCAAAGCGCTCAAGACCGACCGCTTCGCCGTCGAAGTCACCCACTCGGTCGAGTACGTGACCGAGCACCGGCGACAGGCGCTGCTCTACGGCGGCGCGGCGCTGGTCTTGCTGCTCCTCGCCGGCGGTGGTTATTTTTGGGTTCAGAAGCGTCGCAGCTCGGCGCACGAGGCGCTCTATAAGGCGCTCGAGACGGCCCACGCCGCCGTAACCGAAGAGGAGTCTTTCGGCAGGCTCACCTTCCGCACCGAGAAGGAAAAAAACGACAAGGCGCTGAAGGATTTTCAAGACGTCCTCCAGCGGTTCCCCAAGACCTCGGAAGCTCGCATCGCCCGATATTACGTGGGCCTGGTGCACAACGAAACGGGCAACGTCGCCGAAGCGCAGAAGCAACTGGAACAAGCCATCCGCGACGGCCACGACGACGTGCTCGCCCTGGCGCGACTGAGCCTTGCCGATCTCTACCTGGAGCAAGGCAAGGACGAGGAAGCGCGCAAGCTCTACCAGTTTCTGATCGAGAATCCCACGGCCACGGTGTCCGAGGGTAGAGCCCAACTGGCCATGGCGCGCTTCCTGCGCCCGCGTAAGCCCGAGGAGGCGCGCAAGCTGCTGCTCGAGCTGATGAAGCGCCCCGGCCCGGTGGCGGGCGCCGCCGGCACCATGATCCGCGAACTCGGCCAGCAGTGACCCTCGGGTACCTTCGCTTCCCCGCCGAGCAGACGCGGGGGCGTCGCCACCCGGAGCCGCCGCACCCCTATCGCAGCGACTACCAGCGCGATCGCGACCGCATCATTCACTCCCGCGCCTTCCGGAGGCTGGAGAACAAAACGCAAGTCTTCACCGCCCCGGCCTCGGATCATTTCCGCAACCGCCTGACGCACACCATCGAGGTGGCCCAGATTGCACGCACCGCGGCCGTGGCCCTCGGCCTCACCGAAGAGCTCGTGGAAGCCCTGGCCCTGGCCCACGACATCGGCCATCCCCCCTTCGGTCACTCCGGCGAGGCGCGCCTGGACGCGGAAATGCGCCGCTTCGGCGGCCGCTTCGAGCACAACCTGCACGCCCTGCGCATCGTCGAGAGCTTCGAGCACCGCTACGCGGCCTTCCCCGGCCTCAACCTGACCTTCGAGGTGCGCGAAGGCATCGTCAAGCACTCCCGCGACTACAGCCCGGCCGATTTCCCGGAGCTCTCTGAGTACTGTTTAGATTTGCGCCCGCCCCTCGAAGCCCAGCTTATCGACCCGGCCGACGAGATCGCCTACGACTGCGCCGACCTCGACGACGCCGTCGATGCCGGCCTCATCCGCCCCGAGGCGGCGCGGGCCGACGTCCCCCTGTTCCACCGCCTCTGGCAGCAGGCCGACAAGCAGCGCCCGGCGCCGAGCGAGCGCCAGAAATTCAACCAGGCGCTGCGCCAGTTGCTCGACGCCCTGGTTTCGGGGCTCATCGAGGGGACCGCGGCCGCGGCCGAGGAAGCCGGCGTCCGCTCCGGCGCCGACGTCCGCGATTGCCCGAGACGCCTTGCCGTTCTGGAACCCGAGGCGCGGGTCGCCACCCGCCAGTTGCGCGCCTTTCTCCACGCCCGGGTGTACACCGCGCCGCAAGCGAGCGAAGTGAAAGAGCGGAACGCCGAGAAGCTGGCCGAGCTGTTCCGCTTCTACGTGGAATCCCCGGCTGCCCTGCCGGCCGCCTACCAGGCCCGCGCCCGCGAGGAACCGCTGCACCGCGTTGTCTGTGATTACGTCGCCGGTATGACGGACAACTATCTCCTTCGTCTTCATCGGGGGCAGCTGGCGTGAGGACTCCCAATCGCGGATAGGACTTTCGCTAAGCAGCCTCAGGCGCCTGCCCCTACCTTTCGCCATTGACGCTTGGAGTATGCAGGGCACAGGGTCTGATACCCACAGCTGGAGCAGAACGGGTTAAGCGTAGGCGGGAACTCCGGCCCATCGGCACGCTGGAGGGCTGCCTCAACGATTCCAACGACGCCTTGGACCAACGAAGGTTCCACCCTTGTCTCCAGCAACTGACCGGTATCGAAAACGTAAATACTGAGAAGCCCGCACATCTGCCGATATTGGTCAGGAAGGCCGAGATAATAGATCGCACACTGAAGGAATCTCTCGACGTAATGTTCCACTCTTACTTCGGCATCGTTAAGCTTGAAATCCAGAACGCCATACGTGCCGGGGTGTTCGTCCGATTGGTAGATCAGGTCTGCCTTGCCACCAAACACGGCTCCTGCGACATGGGATTCACAGGTAACCTCGAGAGCGACCGGTTGAAAGCGGGAAGCCTTTGAGTGCGCGAAGAACCTCAAGTCTGTCAGGGTCCTAGTTTCGCCTTGCAGGTCCTCTCGCCACGTCGGACTGCGAGGAGCCAGCCTCTCGTAGGTCTCAACCAAAAACTGGTGTGACCGTCCGGCCAGGGGGGTCCGGTAATACTCTCGGACGATCTGGTGCAGTAACCTTCCCGCCTGAACCTGTATGTAGCCTGGCTGGAAAAGCGCTTCTTGCCCCTCCACCCAGCGCACCTTATACTCAAGGGCGCACCTGCGAAGGCTCTTGAGGCGCGAATAAGACCACGTTTGGTGGGAAGCCGTACCGAACAATCCGAGTTGGCTCTCAACCGGACGTCTTATGTTCACGGCCGCCAATTCCTCGAGGTCAATAATTCTGTCTGGCGGCAGCGCCGCGCAGGTCCTCTTCGATCTCGGTCTTGACCACTTCGGTTCTGCGTGTGTCGCCTTCCAGTTTCGCCTGGAGTCTGGGAGAAACGAAAACGCGACTTTTCTTCGTGAGACCCTCAAACTCGTCGCACAACGCCCTTGTCACTCCTGACAAGGTACTTAACGTCCTATACTTTTCAGCCCTATCTTCTGGGTCGTAGACGTACAACGATTCGAGAGTTTCCCCTGTCTTCTCGCTTCTGGGTACATCGAACAACACCTCATGATCCTCGAAATCCTCGCCCAATTTCGCACTCAGCTTCGTCAAGACTTCCAAGCGTCGCTCCTCAAGAGTTTGGAACGAGTCATTTGTGAGCAGTCTGTGTATGGACCGGGTTCCTGATCCCGAAGCCCCCGAGAATGTGAGGAACCTCTTATGTATCGTCCTGCTGCCGTCGAGTAGGCCTCTGAGCGGATTAGAGTTTTTCGAAGCGATGACTTCGCCGAGACGGTTGTGAATGTACCGTACGGCCTCAAAGTCCGACAAGTCGAACGTCTCATCAACATATCTGTCAAACGGGCACGAGCCATCAGGCGAAAGGAATAACTTCGCTGCGGCGTATTTGAGCATGGTCATGATGGCACGGTTGAAGTGGTGCCAGTACACTCTCGAAAACATGCTGTAACGCGCCGAAATGACCCCCTCGGCGGCGACTACACCTGTGCTGGAAATTCCGATGTGGCTCTGGCCAGCCCCCCCGACCCCCTTAGGAATAGCGACTAGCGAAGACAGGAACCCATCAAGGTCGATCCCCAAGCCGTAACGAGCCCCAGTAAAATAGCTGTCGTAAAGTAAATAGCTCACCTTGTCGACGTCAATCGGCCCATCTAAGATTGACCGAATGAAGGCATCCGTGTCCGTGAGACGAGGGCCCCGGGAGACGATGCGAATCAGTCTGTCGACGTCGAGTGCCCATTTTGTCTCTTGGAGCAGCTGCGAAAGCGTGCGATACCCAGGCACCTCACGTGTAAGGAAGCGTTTGAACATCTGATGAT